>Ga0334882_1000106_pt1 | contig 144273 bp, 134 predicted proteins | sample GraSluR1_MG_5_FD_207226 | JGI IMG/M metagenome (GOLD analysis project Ga0334882, IMG submission 207226) | Sludge microbial communities from methane-producing bioreactor in Wageningen University, Netherlands - Granular Sludge_15_04-R1 | ecosystem: Engineered > Bioreactor > Anaerobic >...
TTTTCCAGGCTTCTATCAGCTCAAACATCTGTTGCTGCTTTTCTTTGGAACTCATCTTTGACATTTTTGGCCAAAGATCAGGCTGTCATTTTAGCTCCGCAAGATGCACTTGGCCGGAGGCTTACAATTCAAATGGCTTACCATTAAAAAACTCATCTGCAAATATGACAAAGGAAGGGTGAGTTAAGAGTTCAATATCTTCCTTTGAAATAGTAAGCGGAATCTCATACTGTTTTGTGAGCTCTTTCTGCACCATACCAAGGACTCTTTCGATTTTCTTGTTTCTTGAATCAAGATCGTCTAATCTATCCTGTATCTGAGATAACAATGACTTATTGTCCATTCTCTGGGGTTAATTGATTTTCAAGGCCTTTGTATATCTCTTCCAGATCAGTGAGAAGTTCTGTAATCAACTGGTATGAGAATAACAAATCACTCCGATCCTGCGCTGTATAGCTATCGACGTCCTTGCTGCTTATAGCAAGGACTAGCAGATTCCAGAGTTTGCTATTGTGGGTCTTTGCGGGTTCCCAATCAAAGAATTGATGGAGAGTGTCCATTATCTTCTCTATGGGCTGCATAGCTTCTGTTACATTGTTTTGTGAATCCATTTCTGTGTGTAGCATAACTTGGGGTTTTAAGAATTTGATTATTAGGCGAATTTAAGATTCATCATTATAAGTGAGTAGAAGATCTCACTCGGAAGTTTCCCTGATTATTTTGTAGATATGATATCTAGACAGCGGAACTGAAACACCGGTTGCACCACTTTGAATTTCTTCTATGATTGCTCCTCCCTTGATCTTTTCAGCTGTTCGCTGCCTGTAATATGCAGCAATCTTTCGGTTGCGTTCCTGTCTTAATATAACGCTCTGAGATTGATGTTGATAAGGCTCATTTTGTTTCATTGTCAAATGCTTTTTATATCTTTGCTCTGTCCAAAAATAACACAAAAAGTAACACAAGGCTACTTTAGTTGTTATTTGTGGGTGTTAATAATCCTTATAGCTATGTCAAAAAGCAATTATTCGGTTGATTATGAGCGATTTAAACTGTTAATAAACAGTCAGCTAAAAAAGCAACAGACCACAACGAAAGAAATGCTAAAAAGTATCGGAGTTACCGAATCAGGGTATTCAAAGATGTTTCGGATTGGGGATATGAAAGTTAGCGTCTTTCTTGATATTTTAAATTTTTGTGGTTTGAACATTGCAGACGTTCTGGGAACTCAGAATATGACAAAGTTATTAGAGCTTGAGATAGAGGCTCTTGAGGCTCAACTAAGTGTTGTGAAGTCTGCTTACCAGAGAGAAATGTCAGGATCCGGGGGTATTTCGGGTTATTCTGCCGGCCAAGATGATAGTGTATAGATGTTGTCGAAAATGGGCATAAAGACTGTCTATAAGTTATATCAATGTAACTCTAATATAAATTATCGGCATTATAAATAAAGAAAATGACGCCACAGATTATTCTGTGGCGCCATCAAGATCAAAGTATGTAAACTAATTCAAAATCAAACGTACCTGGGTACAACTGTCGGCCTGTAAAGTCACATTGCCACTCCAAACCTCATCGTCATTCTGATTTAGGACCCTGTAGCTGAATGATTTGGATTTGACATTAGCCAAATCCACGCTGGTACTGATGGTACTATCCGCAAAACAATCCGGTGCGTGAATAAACGGCTCCTTGATTCCTCCTTCGCCAATAATCTTTTCATCCAGATAATAATGCAGCTCGGTGTGACCAAAAACTTCAAGAAAGTTGGATGTTGGAAAATTGTACCAGAAAACAAGATCGGCGGTAAAAATGCAGGAACCGTCATCTTCTTCCGCATTCGCATTAAAATTCTTTGCCATCGCATCCATACATCCCTTTACAGGTTTATCGCAAGATGTTAGGCCGATGCCCAGGCCGATGAATCCGACAAATACTAATAAGCCAATTCTTTTCATTTTAAATGATTTTGGTTGAATGATGTTGGTTTATGGTTCCGAAATTACAAATTATCATCGCGCTAAGGCGCGAAGTAATATGCATTCTTAGCTGCGTATGAGTTTTGCCCGTAGCGTTCTGCCCGGGACTTCCAGCACAATAAAATACATTCCGGATTTCCAGGTGCTGATATTCAGGCGTTTCTGATGCTTTCCGGCCGGAATATTTGGCCAAGACTCCTGGTAAACAAGCTTGCCTCCCGATGTAAAAATGTGCACACTTACTTTTCCAGCCCGTGTACTGCTGAAATTGATGAAAGACCAATCCATAGAAGGATTTGGAAGAATATGGAGATATGATCCGCCCTTTTCTTCTGTCCTGTTAAGGATATTCTGAACGCTAAACGAATGAGGATCAGCATATCCAATAAATGGATGGGATTCGTTCCGACCGCTGCTGTCGCTGGCGTGCAGCACATACTCAACCGTGGTTCCGGGTACTTGTGCAGGAATGGTGCAATGCCATTGATTTGCAGTATCCGGGGATAGCAGTAGCCTGCTCCATCCTCCACCGTTCAGACGAAAATCGCAATACAGTGAATCCGGGATGAGTCCTTGGCCTGAAGCGGCAGTGATACGCGCACTAAGGACATACTGCGGCAGAGGCGAAAGCTGACCAGAGAGTGGCTGATGCCAGATATCCAATATTTCTGTGTCTGCCAATCCCTTGGTGCGGCAATGCAAGGCATCGGTGGTTTGCCAGGGGGCTGAATTATACTGTGTTACCGGAATAACCTGATATCCTGGCATCGCTTGTTCATAGCGTGCAATCGCACTATCGTTCCATACTGCTCCAGCCCCATTCACGACAGGAACAAAAACTTTCTCGTTTAGAATCAATGAATTGGTGTACGGCTGGCCATTGGGAGCATATACCCTGAAAACCTGGTAAGGATTTCCATAGGAGCTCAGGTGAGAAGCATAGTAAGCCGCCACCGCTTCATAATCTGCATAGCGGGGATCACTCATTGGTACCTCCCCTATCAGTATCTTGTCTACATCCAGGAATTTCCCCCAACAGTCAATGTGCTCGATATAAAGACCTAAGGGATCATCATTTAAATGATAGGTATGAATACCCAGGTAGTCGTTTACCAGCTGATCGATCTGTGCGAGACTGAGGCTTGCATTCTCCGACAACACCAGATCAGTACTGGCCGCTACCCCCATTCCATCTGTCATATAGTTGCCACCAGTATGCAATAGGTTCATACTAAACAGGTTCAAGCCCTTTTCCGTTGCAATATGCCCGGGTATGGCATTATCATAGGGTCGGGGGCGGTTATAAGGAAAGTCCACAATGCCCACTTCCCCATTGCCATCCAAAATAAACCAGGGGCCATAGTCCCTTGTCCAATAAGAGTTTATGGGTTTCTGCAAGAAGAAGCAATTGCTGAGATTCACCCCATTGTTCTGGTATTGTGTGGTCACATAATTCTGCTGACTGTTTCCGGAAACAATGGTCCATACCACGGCATCCTGCGACATTTCTGCAATGAGGCTCAGGGGTATCCCAAATCCACTGCTATAGCTTACCAAAACCCCTTCCATCCTGTTGAATTCCGCGATGTTGCGTAGGGGTCCGACGGGCGCCTGACTGGGGATAAAACCCTTACGACTCTCCTGAATGCGGTCCATCTCGGATGCATCCAGCATATGATGTTGTCCTTGGAAATCTCTATACATTTCTTCTTCCTGTGCCTTCAACACGATTGCCCAGCATAGAAAAGACATAAAGAGCAAAACATATCTTTGCATACCTCTTGTTTTGTGTGGCAATTTACACATAAATCATCGTGCTTATGAAATAGCCTGAATGAATGCCGATGGCAGAATTTTCTATCTTTACCGCTTGCCGTGCCGGAGGCTGCAATAATGGAGTTTATTCAGATAAGCGATACAAGCACAATGGAGTCTCCGCAACAACTGCCTCACTACACCACAGCCGATGTGGTTATCCTGCTGGATCATCAACTGAAGGTGCTGGATACCAATGAACTTCACGCAGAGCGATTTGGCTTGTCCAGGGAGGAAATGATCGGGAAAAGTATCTTCGATTTTCTCCCGGATGATGCGGCCCAGCGACGCAAGCGTTATGTGGAAAAGGTTTTTACTTCAGGACTTCCCTATTTCGGCACGGATCACCGTGAAGATAAATGGCACGATGTAGCGATATACCCAGTCCTGGACAGTTCCGGTACGATTCACAAAGTAGCGGTGTATGCCAAGGATATTACCGACAGGGTAAAGAAAGAGCAGGCCCTGCGGGAGCGGGAGTTGATTTTTCGCTCCCTGTTTATGAATTCACCCATTTCCCTGTTTATTCACGATAAAGAAAGCGGGGAGATCATCGAAGCGAATGAGGCCGCCTGGAAAGCCAATGGTTGTCGATCTCTGGAAGAATTAAAAAAAGAGGGTTTCTGGATGCCTCCCCCCTATTCCGCCCGGGATGCATTGGAGCTGATCAGAAAAACAAGCTTGGGTGAAAAACTGCCCCCCTACGAATGGTTGAGTAGAAAAAAGGATGGTAGCTTGCTCTGGGAAGAAATCTACCTTACCCCGATTATACTTAATGGCATCGAAAGGGTACTGGCAGCGGCCATCAATATCACGAAAAGAAAAGCCAGCCTGGAGCATAATCAACTTCTTGCAGGGATTATTGATCGTAGTATTGATTTTATCGGGATCGCCGATGCCGCAAAGAATGTTTTGTACGTGAACCCTGCAGGGAGGGAAATGCTGGGAATAGGGTCTGAGGAAGAAGCGCGGAAAACCAATATTCAGGAATATTTTATGCCTGAAGACCTTCCCTTCATCCATTCCGAAATATTCCCTGAACTAACATCCAAAGGCCGCTGGACTGGGGAATTCCGTTTCAGGCATTTTCAAACAAAACAAGCCATCGATGTAGACTATGACTTATTCCGATCCATAGACCCGCACACGGGTGAGATCACGCACATTTCCACCGTCAGCCGCGATATCACAGAATCAAAACGCATTCAGGATCAAATAAGAAAGAGTGAGGAAGATCACCGGAATCTTATCACACGGATGCAACTGGGGCTTGCGGTGCATAAAATCATCCTGGATGACAACGGTACTCCCGTGGATTATATCTTTCTCGATATTAATCCGGCATTTGAAAGGTTTACCGGACTCAAAAAGGAAGACGTGATTGGGAAAAGGGTGCTGGAGATACTGCCCAAGACCGAAGATATCTGGATACAGAATTTTGGAAAGGTTGCGCTGACAGGTGAATCCATCACTTTTGAAGATTATTCCCGGGAGTTGAACAAGTACTATAATGTAGTAGCCTATCAACCCCAGCATCTGCACTTTGCTGTTTTGGTAGAGGACATCACCAAGAGAAAGCGCGACCAAAAGGTGAGGGATGTCCTTTATGAAATTTCACGCTCATCGCTAAAGGCGAAAACACTGGAGGAAATCCTTCATACCGTCAGAAAACAACTTGGCAATGTTCTTGATACATCCAATTTCATCGTGGCCCGCTACCACAGCGATGGGAATGTTTTCAGTAAAATTATGTATGAGGATGAAAAAGAGGACTTTGAATCCTGGAAAGCGGAAAACTCTCTTTCAGGAAGGGTTGTGGAGTCTGGGAAGACGCTGTTGCTTAGAAAGGAGGACATTTCCCTTCTGGCAAAGGAACATAAGGCTGATCTCGTGGGAAATCCGGCTGCCTGCTGGCTGGGTGTGCCCATCAACCTGAATGAAACTGTCTTTGGCATCATCATCATCCAGCACTATTCGGATGAAAATGCTTTTAATGATGAGGATGCAAAGGTTCTGGAGATGATAGCCAATGACCTTTCGGTCATCATCCAACGTTCGGAAATGATCGAGCACCTGGTAAAGGCCAGAGAAAAAGCAGAGGAAAGCGATCGCTTGAAATCCGCCTTTCTGGCCAATGTTAGTCACGAGATACGCACCCCAATGAATGGGATTTTGGGATTTCTCGACCTGCTCTCTGATGCGAACCTCCTGGAAGACACAAAGCAGCAGTACATCAGCATCGTTCAGAAAAGCGGTGAGCGTTTGCTGGCTACCATTAATGATATCATCGAGATCAGCAGACTGGATACGGGTCAGGCTGAGATTCACCAGGAAAAGTTGAACCTGAATGATTTGATCTGTTTCCTCCTTGATTTCTTTAAGCCACAAATCAATGCCAAAGGTTTGCAGATGCTAACAGGAACTATGCTGGAAAGCAGGGATGCCTGGGTAGTGAGTGATAAGAGCAAGCTGCACAGTATTCTTATGAACCTGCTTAAGAATGCCATCAAGTTTACTGACGAAGGCAGCATAGAATTGGGCAGCTACCTTGAGGAAAGCGATTTGTTTGTTTACGTGCAAGACAGCGGAATAGGCATAGCTGCCGATCAGTTGGAGCGCATTTTTCAAGCATTTGTGCAGGCGGATACCAGTCTTGCCAGACCCTACGAAGGCTCAGGGCTTGGCTTGTCTATCTGCAAATCATTCGCAGAACTCCTGGGCGGCGATATCCGGGCCGAGTCAATGCCAGGCAAAGGCAGCCGCTTCACTTTGCGGATTCCCTATGTTCCTGCTAATTAAAAAGCCTCCTTCCCGAAGGAAAGAGGCTGGAAGATTGTATATGCAGCAGGCTTATTCCGCCGGGATGATTGGCCAGTAAACCTTTGTCTCCCATTTAGATGCATCCGGTTCAGTAGATGGGTCAATCACATAAACTTCAAAAGGAGCTCCGGCGGGCGCATATCCTTCCGCTGCCATAAAGGCTTCAATGGCTTCGTATGCATTCCCTATCGCATCGTAGGGGCCGTAATGCGTCACTACGGCCATCTGTCCGCCTTCCAGTATTCTACTGTATATGGCATATTCATTTTCAGACACTTCCATCATTTCCATAATGGGGAGAGCGGCTTCCATCAGCGAAGTACCCGTTTCATTCCACATTAGTGCCACAGACAAAGGGGCACCGGAAATCATTATTTGGTTTGCCTGGGCAAAGGCCATCAATGCCCCATAGGACTGACCATAAAAAGCTTCCATCTCTTCAACTGTGATCGAATCCCGGATGGCCAGGATGGGCATAGGCGCTACCTCTTCCAGGGATATCTCACCCAGGCTTGAAACAGGCTGCAGGGCAGCGGCTTCCGCAATTTCTTTGATCTTGTTTAATCCGCTCACCATAAAAGGATCCATAGCGGCATCCAGGAACAGTCCGTAATACCTGCCCAGAGGATAATCCAGCTCCGGAACCCCAAAAGTCCAGGTCAGTTTAAAGCCCTCTCCTGTTTCCTCTATAAGCCACTGCCCTTTTGCCTCCTTCTCAGCATCAAAAAGGATCGCATAATCTATGCTGGTAAACTCCTCTACTCCGGTAATGCTCAATTCCCCTGTTCCCATAGCGCCCGTCCAGGTATAAGAAGCCCCGACTCCGCTGACTTGATCACCATAATCAATTTGCATAGCCGTATCGGCCTCGGCAAAAGGAGACCAGGCCTCCCAGTTTCGCAGGTTGACGATCTGCTCAAAAATCAATTCCGCCGGTGCGTTTATTTGTTGAGAACGCTCAGTATAAGAAGATTTGGGGAGAAACAGCCCGATGATGAGAAAGGCCGCAAGCAGAATCAAGAGGATGATTCCAATGATTTTCAGTGCTTTCATAATGGAAGGATGGTTTTGGTTTTCGCAGCACAATATACAATACTTCACGGGCTACACACAAGGCTTCAGGATTAAGATTCTGTTAATCAAGAGAAAAGCCTGGCCAGATATTGAATCAGGCTTTCACTGGGGTAGCGTACATCATCCTGTTCCACCTCTTTCTCCAAGCTTTCCCCCCGCATAAATTCTTCCTGCTCCAGCAAGGCACGAAGCTTCATATAGGTAGGATTATGCTGACGACTGCGTATCAAGGCCTCTGCTTGCGGTGAAAATTGCGGAATTCTTTCTGCTCTCTTAACTTCTTTCATCACTTAAGTATTTTGAAATTATTGATCAAAGGTATAGTCATATAAAGCAGAATATTAACATATTAAGACTTTAGTGTATTGCTTTAGGCTGAATTAAGACACTTAATTCAGTTTGTTTAATCTTAAGTTTTGTTAAGCTTAAGTATAGAATTGTCTTGACTTAAATACTTAATTCCTTTAGTTTTGCTGATCAATGGATACTGCTGCAATACCATATCCGCTTTATTTGGGTGAAATTTTGCCTTCTCTTGGTCTGTGGCTCCCCGGACTCAAGGATGTGTATCTTGTGACTTATGCCCTGCCCTCTTCAGAGGAAAGGATGAATGGATGGCATTTTCAATACGGAAAAGAAATTTCAGAGCCAGAGGAGCTGGAGGTGGATATTGAAAGTCAGGAATGGACCAAACTGGGCAATAGATCCAAAGCATTCGAATGGCTGGAAGATGAGGAAGTCCCCTTTTTCGATGTAGCACCCAAAGCAGGCCAGATTGATCTCTTCTCGGGTTTGAAAAAGGAAGTCCTGTTTATGAGGCTGCGTGCTTCTTCTTTGGAAGGCTATGATTTTGTTTTCCTTCGTTTTACAGAGATCGCCGAATCCCCCGGCGTGAAAGGTATCCGGAAAGGATTGGATATACCCGCAAGGGAGTATATCGGTCTGCTGCTGCATAGCCTCTTCTCCCATTGGATTGGGGAATGGGAAAAGCGCCAGGAAGCGAGTCAACACTTTGTATCGCAAACCAGGGCTGCCTTTGGACTGCTGAAGCGGGAAAGGGAAGCCTTTGCCGATATGCAGGAAAGGTACCAGGAGAGCTTACTGAAACTGGCCGAATCAGCATTGGGGAAACTGGCTGAACGCTATGGGCTCACCTTCAGCCTAGGTGAAAAAGCAAGGGAATGGATAAAGGATTACCAGGGGGATTTGTCGGGACTGAATAAAAGGATTGAGAATGCCGCAGCCTACGCCCATATCCTGATGCAGGATCAATTGCCGGCGCATATTATCCTGGAAGATTGGTATTTTCAGGATACCGACAGCAAGATGCTCCGGCAAAATGCTGATATACAAGAAATAAGAAAGAAGCCACTGGAGTCCCGCGGGGGATTGAGCCGTACCTTTGAATTGCTCGATAAACTGGAAACAGCAGCACGAGAAGCCAGCAACAAGCAGTTAAAACTCACCAGCACCAATGTGGGAAGGATGTGCCCCTCCCCCATCAGTGCCCCTGCCATCACCGACAGTATCCGCAACCACCGCAAGAGAATTGTGAGGCTCCTGGCACGGCATCCTGAAAAATGGCCCCTGATCCGTGCGGAATTCAAGCCTATTCAAAATGCGCTGGATAAAGAATTGCCATTGCTGGAAAAAGAGTCTGCATAAATAATGGCCACCCAACTACATTACCAAACCTTTCGACACCGAAGTCCTGCTGTGCAAACTGAGGGCAATGCTCCGGCGGAGTAATGGAAAGGGCGAGGAAGATGTTCAGCAGCTTGCATCCTTTACTTTCACCTATTCTACAAGGATATTGGAAGGAGGGGGATACCGGACAAGCTTGTCGCCACGAGAAGCCGACCTGCTGCGACTGCTCTGTGAATACAGAAATGCCCTGATGCCACGTGAGCTTGCCCTGAAACGGATTTGGAAGGAAGATAACTACTTCACTAAAAGGAGTATGGATGTTTTTATGGCTCGGCTGAGAAAGCACCTGGAAGGAGATCCTGCCATTTCGCTCATCAATGTACACGGCAGTGGTTACCGCCTGCACATCGACGATTAGATTTGGCTTTTAATGCCTTTTGATTAGCTTTGTCCTCCACGGCTGCCCCTTACTTTCGCAATTATGGAAATCAAAGATAATCACGAGTTTGAACTCGTTAAGAATGACCCTTGGCTGCATAGCAGTGCCGGGGAGGTCAACGACAGACACCAGCGCTATGGAAAGCGACTGGGGCAGATCAAGCAGGCACACGGCAGCATTTATGATTTTGCCGGAGGGCATCATTATTTCGGTTTCCATTGGGATGAAGAGCGTCGCTCCCTGGAATACAGGGAGTGGGCCCCTGCGGCAGAAGCTTTATACCTCGCCGGAGACTTCAACAACTGGAATACGGAGGAATATCCGCTTGAAAAAGGGCCCGATGGGATTTGGCACCTAAGCATTCCCGAAGACAAACTGAAGGGCTTCCAGCTTCACGGCAGTAAAGTAAAAGTATGGGTCAGAAGCAGTAAAGGTTTTCAGCCACGCATTCCGGCCTGGATCAGGCGCGTTGTGCAAGACCCTGATACCAAGGATTTCTCCGGCCAGTTCTGGTTTCCCCGGGATTTTGACTGGAAAAACGATCATTTCAGGATTTCTCCTTCCACCCCTCTCTTCATCTATGAGGCACATCCCGGAATGGCCCAGGAAGAAGAAAAGGTGGGAAGCTGGGATGAATTCAGGGAAAATATCCTCCCACGGGTCAGGGAGGCGGGGTATAATGTCATTCAAATGATGGCTGTGGCAGAACATCCCTACTATGGTTCCTTCGGATATCACGTTTCCAATTTCTTTGCTCCCTCTTCCCGTTTCGGGACGCCTGAGTCGCTCAAGCTCCTGATCCGGGAAGCACACCAGCAAGGCATTGCAGTGGTGATGGATTTGGTACACAGTCATACGGTCAGAAACATCCTGGAAGGGATCAATGAATTTGACGGATCAGAGAGCCTCTATTTTCACCCTGGCGAGAGGGGCATCCATCCTGCCTGGGATTCAAGGCTCTTTGACTATGGCAAGGAAGAAGTGCAGCGTTTTCTGCTTTCCAATATCCGTTATTGGCTGGAAGAGTTCCGTTTTGACGGCTTCCGCTTCGATGGGGTTGGCTCGATGATGTATTTCCACCACGGGAATGAAGTGTTCGACAGCCCTGAAAAGTATTTCAGCCAGGGCGTGGAATGGGATGCCATTACCTATCTCCAACTGGCCAATACCCTTGTCCATCAAATCCGTCCGGATGCGTTGAGTATCGCAGAGGATGTGACCGGAATGCCTGGCTTGTGCCGTCCTATTGCCGAAGGGGGGATTGGGTTTGATTATCGTTTGGGAATGGGACTCCCGGATTATTGGAAAGAAACCCTGGAAAAGAAAAGGGACGAAGACTGGAGCCTGGAGCAGCTTTGGGGGGTGATGACCAACCGCAGACCGGATGTAAAGACAGTGGCGTATTGCGAATCACACGACCAGGCATTGGTGGGAGACAAAACCATTGCCTTCTGGCTGATGGACAAGGAAATGTATTTCCATATGCAGGTGGATGATGAGAATATGGTCGTTGACCGGGGCATCGCCCTGCACAAGATGATCCGTTTGATCACCCACGCTCTGGGTGGACAAGCCTGGTTGAATTTTATGGGCAATGAGTTCGGGCACCCTGAATGGATTGACTTCCCGCGGGAGGGGAATAACTGGAGCTATCACTATGCCCGGAGGCAGTGGTCGTTGGCAGATGACCCTAATCTTCGCTATCATTTCCTGGGACGATTCGACCGTGAGATGCTTGCACTCAGCAGGAGAAAAGACCTCCTCCTGTCAGGATACGGAGAAAAGAAGCTGGTGGATGAAAATGCTAAGACATTGGTCTTCGAGAAGGCCGGCCTCGTTTTCGTCTTTAATTTTCACGTAAGTCAAAGCTTCCCTGATTATGAGATTCCCCTCAGTGGCCCCGGTGTTTTCAGTATCATTATGGATTCGGATGAAGCCCGTTTTGGCGGTCACAAGCGTTTGGATCACAGCATAAGCTATCCCAGCCGTTTCGACGAGGAAAGACAGTTGCACCTGCTGCGAATATACAATCCTAACAGGACAGCCATTGTTTTTGAAAAAATGCTCTGATTACTCCTGCTGGAGCAGCAATCCCCTCAGGCGGAGCAACTGGGTATGCGACGCGACCACCTGGTACTTCACGCTGATCTGGTTCAAAGCGGCATTCAGGTAGCTGAGTTGGATATCACGGTAATTAAATGAACTAATGCTTCCGTTGCGGAACCTTTCCGCAGCAATATCCATATTCAGAGCCGCTGCTTTCAATTGTTCGGCTGCCAAAGAAAGCTGGTTCAGTTGGACCACATACATATCACTGAGAGCAAGGCCCTGGTTTAAAATGTTCTGCTGAAGGGAAGCGGTCTGCAATTCATTGATCTGATAATCCAGGGTGGCATCCCGAATGGCACGCCGCACATTGCCCCCGTTGAAAAGAGTATAGCTCAGGGTGAAGTTCGCGTAGTAGTCAAAGCTTGTCCCGCTCACGGCATCCTGTCCGTCAAATTTTATCCTCCCCCATCCGTAATCCCCCCCTGCCCGGAAGTCGAGGGTGGGAAAGAGTGCGCTCTTTTGTAAACGAATCTGTTTTTGAGAGAGATCCAGGTTCAGGCTCTGCCTTCTCAGGGCAGTGCTATTATTCAGGATGGCCTGAATCACCCCCTCTCTGTCGAGCCGTTCCTCAGGAACCGATAAATCGTCGGTAAAGCTGTACTCCCTGTCCAGGTCCTGATTCATAATCAGGTTTAGGTTTCGCAAGGCATTTTTATGGCTCAGCTCCTGCAAAAGAAAATGGCTGGAGTCATTCAGGTAGGCATTGCTGGCCTGCAGCACTTCGAAGCTAACAGATAAGCCCAACTCCTGTCGGTTGACTTCATAACGGTAGCGATCGCGCGAGAGCTCCAGGATGCGGGCAAAGACCTCCTTTTTTTCCTGCTCCACCAGTACCTGATTATAGGCGAGGATTACTGCCTGAATGGTATTTTCAAGCACCAGGTCGACGTTTCCTTCCGAGATATCTTCCAAAAGACCAAGTCTTTCAAGGTTCACCCTTGCAGAATATCCGCCGAAGATGCGGTAGCTGAGCTGGGCGCCGGGCAGCACAGAATGGGTGGAATATGCACCTTGCTGGTTCTTGTCGAAACGGTTCACGTTCGCAGCATTGGCCGTGACGGTGGGCAACATTCCGGCTGCCCCCGGATGCTTATATATTTGTGCCTGCGACAGTTGCCTGGTACTTACCGATACATCAAAATTCCCGCTCAGGGCAGTCTGGATTGCTTGCTCCAGGCTCAAATCCTGCTGGGAAAACAGGCTTTGAGAAAGGAAGGTGCAAAGGATGATCGTCCAGGTGATGTTTTTCATAAGCGGGATGTTTTTTCTTCATTGTATTCCTCTTCTGCGATCCGCTCTGCCCGGCGCAGGTTGCGCACAGCTACTTCCATATCCTCTGGGGCAGGTCTGATTCCAGTCCATACCCATCCCAACCAAACACGTATATCATTCACGATCAATATGATTACCGGGAAGAAAACAAGAATAAAGGCCGTCCCGATCAGTACACCATAGGCCAGCGAAATAGCCATAGGAATGAGAAACTGCGCCTGAAAACTTGTCTCCAGTATGAGGGGGTACAGTCCAACCACCGTAGTGATGGAGGTAAGCACGATGGCCCGGAAACGGGCTTTTCCGGCATTGTACACGGCATCTTTTACTGTTTGCCCTTCAGAAAGAAAAAGGTTGTACTTGGCCAGGAAGACCACCGCATCGTTGATGATGACCCCTGACAAGGCAACCATTCCCCAGGCGCTCAGCATTGAAACGGGATAGCCTTCGATGCCGTGACCCCAGACAGATCCAAGCCAGGCCAGCGGAATCATAAATATGACCAGAAAAGCCTGGGTTACTGATCTGAAGTTAATCAGCAATACCAGGAACATCAGCAGGAAGGCCAGACCAAAATACTTACGCATTTCGCTCTGAGTTTCATCGCTGTCTCTGGATTGTCCCTGAAATTCCACACGCACCCCCGGATACCGGGTCAGAATATCAGGCAGGATATCCTGTCGAATCTTCTCAAGGATTGGGGGTACAGGCTCATAGGGATCCACCAGATCAGCCGTCACCCGTACCTCTCTGGAAAGGTTAAACCTTTGAATATTCACAGGCCCTCTCTTTATCTGATACTCTGCGATTTCACGTAAGGGATAATCTCCGGACTGTGTCTTGATTTTCATATTTTCAAGCTGTCCGAGGACTTCCCGGTCTTCTCTTGGATAGCGTACCCAAACCCTGAGCTCGTCTTTACCATCCTGCAAACGCTGGGCCTGTCCTCCGAAAAATCCCTGCCTCACCTGTGAGGCCACAGCGACCTGGTTCAGCCCCAGAAAGTAGGCCGTCGGCTTGAGCGTCAGTTGGATCTCCCGCTTGCCAGCAGCATTGTTATCCAATACATTGTTGATGGCCGGAATTTCCCTCATTCCGCTGATCAGAGCTGCCTTGGCCGCTTCCAGCTCATCGAAATCACGGCCAAGCAGACTGATCGCCACAGGATTGCCAAAGGTATTTCTTCCGGCCAAGGTGAACTTTTCGGCCTCTTTTACTGGCCCGATGCGTTCCCTGACGCGATTGACCACATCAAAACTCGAAACCGGGGCCCCCTCCATATCGCGCAGCAGGACAAAAATATTTCCTGCGTGTGCACCTGATTCCTGACCGTTGAAGGCAGATCCTGTGTTGACAAAAGTATATTTGATGAAGTCTGAAGTATCCCCAAACTCTTCTTTCAATGCAGCATTGACTTCCCATATCGCAGCATCAAATTGACTGAGGTATTGAAGGGTTTGCCCCTCGCCCGAGCCAGGGGTAAAAGCAATGTCAATATTAAACTGGTCGAATGGAATAGATGGAAAGAAGGTTGCCCTGATCTGTCCTCCCTCAAACAAGCCTGCAGTGATGACAATCAATCCGATAGGAATACTTGCCACAATCCATTTCCAGCGTATAAAAAGGCGCAGGGTTCCTCCATATATCTTGTCGCGCATCCAGATGATCGCACGATCCAGTTTATTCCTCATCCGTGGACCGAATGATTTTCGATTGAGTGGCCTCAATACCTGAGGGTTACCAATATGAGCAGGAAGGATCAGAAAAGCTTCAACCAGAGAGAAAAGCAAGCTAAAGACAACCACAAAGGCCATTTCATACATAAACTGTAAGCGCCCTTCAATAAAGAAAAGAGGTGAAAAGGCCAGGATAGTGGTGGTGATGGAGGTTAGTACTGCCGGCATCACTTCCATTGTGCCATCGATGGCAGCCCTCCGCGGACTTTTGCCCATCTCAAAATGGCTATAAATGTTTTCGGCGATCACAATGCCGTCGTCAACCAGGATCCCGATCACCAGGATCATCCCGAATAAAGAGATCATATTGATGGTGATGCCGTACATACTGGCCAGGATAAACATAGACAGAAAGGAGGCCGGAATGCCCCAGGCCACCCATACCGACAATCGAAAGCTGAGGAATAATCCAAGAGACAGAAGGACAAGCAAGAGTCCTACCCCCCCATTCTTATACAGTAGTTTCAAGCGGCCTCCCAGTAGGTTCAGGAAATCATAGGTAATCTCAAGCCGGACATTCTGATGTTTTTCATTGAATTCCTCTACATAATTTCGTACAAAAGCAGCAATCTGCCCCAGGTCCTCTTCCGGTAATTTGTTTATTCTGAAGGTGATGGCTGTTTTTCCATTCATCAGGGAAGACTGAGGCAGCTCGGAGAATTGCTTGCGGATACTGGCCACATCACGGAGATAAATGTAGCTGCCATCCGGGTTCCCCCTCAGAATGATACTCCCGATCTCATTGGGATCCACCGTGCGGCTGCGCGAACGGATGAGAATTTCCTCCGACTCAGAACGGATCAGTCCGGCGGACAGGTCTACATTGTTGGCGGCAATCGCCCTGCTGATTTCCTCAAAAGTGAGTCCATACCGCAGCAGGTTGGCCTCGCTGATCTCCACACTGATTTCCAGTTCCGGAAGGCCTTCTACATTGATCTGCGAAATGATCCCCGACATATAGAGTTCGTTCTCAATCTGATCCGCAAAACGTTTCAGTGTGAGGCGATCCACGTCTCCGGAAATGCCCAGGAAAAGTGCGAAAGTGATGCTGCGTTGTTTGAAAACCACCGGCCGTTCTGCATCCACCGGAAATGAACTGATGCCATCCACAGCATTCTTCACTTCCATCAGGGTTTCATCAAGATCATACTCCCCGGTGGTGGTAATCCTGACCCTACTGATGTTTTCGGCAGAGGTAGAGTTTATCTCCTTGATCCCCACAACACTGCGCAGGGCCTCTTCCACCCGCATTGTGATACCTTCCTCCATTTCCTTGGGAGAAGCGCCGGGATAAAAGACGCTCACGGTAATATCTCTGGGCTTTCCTTCGGGAAAAAATGAGCGGTTCATATTCAACAGCCCCATCAAGCCGCCAATCACGATAATGCCAATCAGAATATTGGCATAAATAGGGTTGTCTATGAAAAGCAGGATCAGTTTCCGCATCTTACTCGAGAATTTTAACCACTGAGTTCTCAGTAACATTGATCAGGGGTTCCGTCACTACCCATATTGAATCAGGCAGACCCCGGATAACCATCTCAGATGCTCCGGTGTGCAAGACTTCGGCTTTTAGCACACGCAAAACACTGTCCTCAATGATATATACCTGATCCTTATTAAAGACAGCCTTTCTGTCAATCAGAAAAGCATTCTCAAAAACTACATCTAAGAACTCTACTTCAAGAAATTGTCCCTGGTAAACGGGTTGCCTGTGATCTGAAACAAGATTGATGAACAGGGGAACGGATTGCGTGGTCGGATCCACGAAAGCGGATTTTCTGCCAACCATCCCAGTCCATTCAGTGCCGGTTTCTTTCATTTTGAGTACTACCGGACTGCCCATTGAGATATAAGCCGCTTCCCGGAAATCCACAGGCACTTCCACTTCCAGCATATCGGTGCGAATCATTGACGCCAACCTGCTTCCGGGATTGGTAACTGCACCTACTTCCATAAATACCTGCGTTAACACCCCATCAAAAGGCGCCCTAATGGTATATCTCCCCAATCTGCTCTCTTCTGCCCTGATGGCATAATACTCAGCGAGGATGCCCCTGCTGGCCAGGAATACTTTTTCCTTGTCGTTCTGGATTGAAGGCAATTCGGGCAGCATTCTGTTTATATTGATTTCATTAAAAAAAGAAATCCAGACCGGGTAAGCCCCGGGATAGTCGATTCTCAGGTCGGGCAGCACATTGGCCAGGGAAGTGAGAAACCCACTCTTTCGTGCTTTGAGTTGCAATGAAATATCCTCACTGAAAACCTTAAGCAGGATTTGCCCTTTTCTGAATGACTGTCCTTTTTTGAAAAGAATATCACCCTGCAACAGCCTTCCTTGAACCTCACTGCTGAGATCCACCTCGGCCTGGGAATTGACTCTCCCGGAGGCAACGATCGATGTCAAAACGGCATCATAAATCACTTTCTCTGCTTTAACAAACACATCCTGCTTCTGACGGGCTATTTGTTGAGGCAGTGTCTTCTGGGACGAAAAAAATCGCTGCAGGCCCAGAGAAACAGCCAATACGGCAACAACTCCAAGCACAATCAACCACTGACGTTTTCTCATTGAATTGGTATAAAATGGGGTGTTTAAGCAATGTTGCAGGAAACAAGCCGGGATACAGAAAGTTCATACGATATCCCCGGGGCGTCCAAAGATAAAAGAAATCTTTCAGGGGCGTGGAGTAAACAAAAGGTGATATATATATGTTCCAGCATTGACATTATTCCAGGAACCACATTTTCAACCAACCAAAACCGCACAATGATGAAACACCTTTCCGCATTGATTGTCCTATCTCTCGGGATTCTTTCCTTTGTTCTCCTCACCTCGGAGTTAAAATCATCCTCTGCCTCACCTGGGGGTAAAACCGGTTCTCCATTGGATGGCGTTAGCTGTACGCAATGCCACGGTGGTACAGCCACGATGCAGGCCGGCTGGATTTCTTCCAATATCCCCTCTGCAGGATACGTGCCGGGGCAAAGCTATACCATCACGGCAACAGCGACCCATACAGGGGCATCCCTTTTCGGCTTTGAACTTACTGCCGAAAGTGCTACTGCCGGCAAGGTGGGTGGCCTGATTGCTACGAATTCTTCAGAGAATCAACTGCTGGGCAACGGAAATGCCATCACCCATACGGCAGCAGGAACTGTTGCTTCCGGAAACAGTCGCAGCTGGACTTTTGATTGGATGGCACCTGCTGCGGGTAGCGGGGATGTAACTTTCTATGCTGCTTTCAATGCTGCGAACGGCAATGGCGCAACCTCCGGGGATGTGATCTATACAAGTACGCTCGGTGTGCAGGAATCGGTGGGCACAGGAATGGATATGATCAAGCCGCTAAGCCCCAATATCTATCCTAACCCTGCAACGGATGTTTTGCACCTGGAGGGATTTTCGGAGAATACTGTAATCAGACTATATAACCAGGATGGTAGAATGGTGAGGGAAAGCACCTTAGGGAAAGGCAATTCCTTATTGAGCATCAACGAACTAAAGCCGGGTTTATACTACCTGCAAGAAGTTGGAAAGCAGGATAAGCTGCAGAGAATCATTGTTCAATAATGGATTAATTTATTGTTGAAAGAAAGGACTGTCGCATAAGCAGGCGGCCTTTTTAGTCGGCACGGCTTGCTTTGGATATCCCGTCTATCTTTTGCAGCTTCCTGAGCAGGGCTTCAAGGTGCCGGGTATCCAGCACATTTACAGAAATGATACCGCTAAACCTTCCTCCTTCCGACTCAAAGGAAAGGGATCGCATATTCACTTTCATTTCATTGCTGATCACCTCAGAGATGGTATTCACGATACCCATTTTGTCTTTTCCACTGATCCGGATGGTGGCAATGTAAGAGGAATTTTCAGAAGTATTTTTCCACCTGGCTTTGATAATGCGGTAAGGATAGCGCTCGGTGAGATCGGCAGCATTGGGGCAGGAAACCCTGTGAATGGTAATGCCTTTGCTCACGGTGACGAATCCAAAAATATCGTCCCCAAAAATAGGATTGCAACAGGATGCCAGTGAGAAGTTTAGCTTCCTGATATCCTTATCTACCTCAAGCACGTCTCCTCCTGTTTCCCCGGAATCGGCGACAGGGCGCAGCAGCGCCTCCATAGCGGGTTGTGTTCCATTGCCCCCATTGGTATCTTTAGGCGCTTCCGTTAGGAGGAGTTTAATGGCTTTTAAATCCACTTTTTCGGCAGCTACGGCCGCATACAATTCTATGGAGTCTTTGTATTTGAGATGCTTGATGATTTTGGAAATGTTTTCATCATTGAATTGGCATTTCCAGCTTTTCAGTTTACGCTCCAGCATCTCCCTGCCTGTAGCGGCTTCCTGATGCTGCGCTTCCTTCATTGCCCTGCGGATTCGGATGCGGGCTTTGGTACTCACGACAAAACCAAGCCAATCGGATTTGGGACGCTGGTTTTTGGAAGTCTGTATCTCAACCACATCCCCGTTCTGAAGCTTGTGCCGAATGCTCACATTCTTTCCGTTCACTTTGGCACCGGTGCATTCTGATCCGATACGTGTGTGAATCTCAAAGGCGAAATCGAGTACACTGGCGCCGGCAGGAAGCTTCCGTAGATCTCCATTGGGGGTAAATACAAAAATCTTGTCTGAATAGAGGTCCGTTTTCGCCAGGCGTGCGCGTTGAAAAGCATCCGCTTGCGGATGCGCCAACATTTCGCGGATGGATTTCAGCCAGGCAGCAGAGGCCAGGTCAGCCTTTTTGTCTTTGTACTGCCAATGCGCTGCGTGTCCTTTCTCTGCAATATCATCCATCCTGCGCGTTCGGATCTGCACTTCCACCCAGCGCTTGCCCGGGCCGAAAACGGTGGTATGCAGCGACTCATAACCATTTGGCCTGGGACTGCTTACCCAGTCTCTGAGCCGGTCAGGTTCAGGAGGATAGATATCTGTCACCAGGGAATAGACCTTCCAGCAATCCGCCTTTTCCGATTCCAGGGTTTTATCAAGGATAATCCGGATCGCAAAAACATCATAGACCTGCTCAAAGTCCACACCCTGCTTTTTCATCTTATCCCATATCGAAGGGATGGACTTCGCTCTCCATTTGGTCTCATAGGAAAACTCATTGGCAATCAATACCTTGTCAATAGGCCTGAGAAAATCCTGGATGTAGGCCTTTTGCTTTGTGGCAGAGTCGGACAACTGCTTGGCTATATGCTGGTAGGCTTCCGGCTCCATAATTTGCATTGCCTTGTCCTCCAATTCTGCCTTGATGCGGTAAAGCCCAAGTCGATGGGCTACGGGGGCATACAGAAAAGCAACTTCCCTGGCGAGGAGTTGGGATTTTTCCCTGGAAAGGGACTGACAATGTCTTAAGTGAAATAGTTTAGAAGAAAGCTGAAGCAGGATAGAGCGAATGTCATCGGCGACCGTCAGCAATAATTTGATAAAGTTCTCCGACTGGTATTCTGTTCGTTCCGTTCTGATTGCCTGGATTTTCCGATAGCCTGTCAGGATACTTTTTGCCTCTTTGGTAAGGATGGAATTTAATTTCTTATCACTGAGTTCTGCTTCAGGCAGGGCGAGGAGAATGGCTGCCATTAAGGTGTGATGGCCCAGTCCTATTTCGATGGAGGCAATCCGGGCTATCCCCAAAGCGGCTGCAAGGATATCCTCGGTTTTTGGTTCACTGTTGCGCTCCAGGCATTCATTCAGCGCTTTGATACAGCCCCGGACTCTGCTGAGGGCTGCCCCACTCAGGCTAGGAATTTCCTCCAGCAGTTGTTCAAACCCCGAATATTTCAGATGCTCCGCTTCCATTGCTAGATCTTTGCGCTGCAAAAATAGGAATATGCAGTCACGGGAAGCCAAAGTCGTAAATGAAGAAGGGAGAACCTTCCTTGACGGTAAGTTCTCCCTTCACGCGCCTTCAGCCGTAGCTTCCGGCCCGTGCCAAGTGCACTGTTTCGGCTGTGCTTTGCGGTTTCCGTGCAGTTTTCCTTATCCACACCTTAGCCTTTACTCACCTTCCGGTTATTCAGACATAGCGTTCCGCACTCGGGGCGCGCAGGATACGGTACTTTCACAGGCCTTCAAAGAACCCGGGACTTCGGGGATGTTTAACGATCTTCCCTCAGACCCGCTGCCGGACTCACCTTTCAGCCTTTGCAAGCTTTCCGGTGGGGAGGCTACCCTTTCGGGTTGCCGCCAGATGGATTCCCTTTCAGAACTCCATCTTCCTTTCATCCTTTCGGATGTCCGGTAAACTGTTTCCCTTTTCAGGTTCCCAGCTTTCGCACCCGCTCGTTTTCCACCCGTAAGTTTCTTTCGCGCCGGTGCTTCCGGCAGACCCAGTATCGCTACTTGGTTCACCAAATGTACTGCGAAAAGATGAACCAAAGCAAGTTTTCAGCCAGTATGATGCGAACAATCACTAAACAGGATTTATCAACAAGTGTTAATAATAATACTGTCTTTCATCAATCCGGAAGCAGGGTTTATGCCCTGACGATATTACAGGATAGCAGGCGAAGCTGTAGTAAGATTATTTAATTTCACGGCGACATTTTTATGAAAACGCATCCGGGTAAATCTGGCTTTCTTCTGCGCAATCTGCTGAGCGGTTTTGCCTGGCTCGCTATGATCATCCTTTTCTTTTTTCTTATACAGGCATTCTTCGATGTGGACTTTGTCCATCTGATTGAAAAATACGCCGATAAGCCTTTGATGGTTTTTCTTATTTTTTTGGCTTCAGAAGTAATATTCGGCATTATTCCGCCTGAAGTTTTTATGATTTGGGCCGCTGGATCCTCTGGCATTGCCTCCTACCCTTTCCTGATGGTGCTGCTGGCAATTATTTCCTATTCGGCAGGTATCATAGGTTATTTTTTAGGGCAAAGATTCCATAAGACCAGGGCCTATCGAAAGCTTGCAGTAAAGACCCTCAGGAGGTATCCTGAGGTTCTCCGACGTTACGGGGGCTTTCTGATCATTGTGGCTTCTCTCACACCCCTTCCTTTCTCAGCGATTTGTATGCTTGTGGGGGCGATTGAGTTCCCCTTCAGGAAGTTCCTGGCATATGCTGCCTTTCGTTTCCTCAGGTTTACGGCCCATGCCTGGCTGATGCACCACGTATCACATACCTGGTTCTTTTGACAAAAAAACCCGGAGGAATGCATCCACCGGGCAGTACGAAAGAAAGTTGCTTGAAATTATTTCTGCACTTTAATGGTGCACCCGATGGCACGGGTATAATCCACCGGGGCAGCCTTCCCCTTATCCACAGCCATAATTGCATCCGCGAGATAGGGTTTCTCCACCGCAGCTGCATCCTTGTAATTATCATCAATAGCACCAATATAGGCCACGCGCAGGGATGCATCAGATTCCTTCTTCAACAGGAAAACGTGCGGGGTCCGGGTGGCTCCATAGACAGGGAAAACCTCCTGTTCTTCATCCAGTAGGTAGAGGAAAGGGAATTTCTTTTCTTCTGCCCTGACCTTCATCTTGCTCCAGGAATCAGCTGGCTGCACGATAGAATCATTGGGATTCACCGCTACCACAGGGTAACCCATCGGGGCGTAGGTGTTGTGTAGATCAATGATACGGTCTTCGTAAGCAATGGAATAAGGACAGTGATTACAGGTGAATATTACGATATAGCCCTTCGCGCCATCCATATCGGCCAGGGAATAATACTTCCCATCGATATTCTTGAGCTTGAAGTCGGCAGCCACATCACCTACCTTATAGCCTTCCTGGGCCATTACCACCATAGAGGCCAGCAGGGCCATCATCATTGTGATTGATTTTAACACTTTCATTTTTATGTATTTAGGTTAAACGAAAATTACATCATCGCAAGCACCTTGGCTTTCAGCATCTCATAATCCATCATACCCTCGTGGAAGTACCTTTCTTTGTTTTTGTAGATCAGCGTAGCGGGAATGGCGCCTGTCCATTTCTCTGAAACATCCGGAATCCAGGTATTGGCATCAGGATCATCAAGGAGATAATGCTTGCCCGGCAGGTCCCTGGCATTCAGGAAAGGAATCACGCGCTTTTCGAGATGGGTATCCATATCCAGGCTGACATAAATAAACTGTACAGCTTCTCCCAGATGTTCCTTTGAAACTTTCTCAAAATCAGGAAGCTCTTTCACGCAGGGCACGCACCAGGTTGCCCAGAAGTTGATCACCCTGAGGGTATCGTCTTTATAGCTAAATATTTCCTTCAGCCCTTCAAAATCAGTAAGGATGACTGACATCGCAGGGGTGGAAACCTTCTCCTGTGCCTGCGTTGGAGAATGCGACAGGAGGAAAGCAGTCCAAAGTATGAAAGCAAATATATTTCTGAACATAGCCCATAAACAGCTTATGTGTCAGGCTTGTTCATCTGCCGTGACAAGATCAAAGGCATATATGTAATAACCTCCGCAATAGAGCCTATTCCCTGAGATACTGGGCGAGGAGCGGATCCGGTCTTCCGTCTTGTATTTCCATTTGAGCGCCCCGTCTGAGCGATTCAGGCAGTAAAGATAGGTGTCATCAGCGCCAAAAAATAGCGCGTTTGCTGAGGCAAGTGGACTGGAGTGAATACTGCCTCCAGCCTCAAAAGACCACAAGAACCTGCCCTCTTCGGGATGCAGTGCCATCATTACTCCCCCTTTGTTTCCGAAATAGACACCCTGCCCCGATACCGCAGCGGATGAGAATACGGCCGGACCGGGTTCGCTTCTCCAGATTGCTTCACCGCTTTTCATATCCACACAATGCATTCTTCCATCCAAAGAGGCGATATACACCCTGCCCCTGTAAATAGCCGGACTGGCGTGAAGACCACTTTGAGCCTGGTACTTCCAGATCAGCGATCCATTAAGGGCATTCAAAGCATACAGGCAGTGATCCCGGCTTCCAAAAACCAGATGATCATCAAACAGCGCAGGACTGCTGATAACCCAGCCATCTGTGGCATACTTCCACCTCAGTTTTCCATTGATCGCATCCAGACAGTAAAGATGATGATCCATACTCCCGAAATAGACCCTTTGCTTATGCACCAGGGGGGAAGAAAAAATCCAGTCGCCGGTTTCAAAATGCCACTTCTCAGAACCTTTGTGCACATTCAGGGCATAGAGTTTTTTATCAAAACTTCCAACATACAGTACATTTCCGCTAATCGCAACCGTGGATCTTATTCGTCCGCCAGTTTTGAATTCCCAGAGCAATTCACCCCTCTGTGCATCCAGGGCATAAAGGCTCCGGGTATCTGATCCGGCAATGATCAGGTTTTGATGAATGATCGGACTGGCATCCACATTGATGAGCTGATGGTACTTCCAGGCAGGCTGTGGATGGGAATACACTCCCTTTTCCCGCTCACATCCCGTTCGGTTCAGGCTGTTCCTGAACAAGGCTTGCGAAGGATAGTCCCCATCATCCAATCTGGCCAGCATCCGCTCCGTGCTGGTAATCAGCAAATCCACCCCTTTCAGTTCAAGAGATGTATCAAACTTTTCCAGTGCCTTTTTTCTCTTCATAACTGGCTTCCAAATCCAGCAACTCTTTCTCCAGTCTTTCCCTGATCCCTGCAAAATACTGATCCTGGTCTTCCAGGGAACGGATCGTTTGATAAGCCGTGGATTCTTCAATGTGCTTAATCTCACTCAAGACCCGGGCAATTTCCTTCTCCACCTTATGGATCTGCACCCGGAGCCTGTCTTCTTCCTTTACTTCCTCCGATTTGGCAGCAAAGCGAATTCCTCCCCCTTTTAACATATCCCAAATTCTCTTCACTTCTGCAACATCATTTCCCACATAGGCGGCATTCAGCTGGTTAAAAACGCCTTCCGCTTCCGTTCTCATTTCTTCGGAAACCATATCCGGATGGCAAAGTTTGCTTGCCTGGCGATACCACAGGGAGAGTTGTTTCTGCTCTTCCTCATTGATGGGAGGATGATTTGTTGATCCCTTCCGCTGGTATTCGTGTTCAAAGGCCTCATACTCCCGGCTGGCTTCATCGAAGTCTGCCCTTTTCTTCTTGTTTTCATTCATTTCCAGATAAAGCAACTCTTTTCTCAGAAAGAGAATCCGGGTCATCAGCCCTCCAAGCTGCTGATTGTGCTTCACCCGAAACTGATTGATCACGCGAAGCAGCTCCTGCTTCCTGTAGGTCTGGGCCGATAGCCTGGTTTGATGTAACATCAGGGTTGTTTTCAAGCCTCTGAGGTCGGCATCCGCTTTTCTGACCGGAGCTTGTTTGGCCGCCATCAGCAGGCGTAATTCAAGCAGTGCCGCAGCCTTATCCCCTTTCTTCAGTTGAGTGAGCAATGATTCCAGCCCCTGTGTACCCTTGTTCTCCAGCAGAATTCCATCCAGCTCGGCAGTTAGCTCCTCGTGCAGGCCTTTTTCAAGAATGGTTTTCAGCGATTGCAGCCTGGCATACATCAGAATACCCTTTCTCCGCCAATCCAGGTTTGCAGAATACGGGTCGAAGGAAGATCCTTTTCATCGGCTGTCATCAGGTCAAGGTCTGTGATCACAAAATCAGCTTGCTTACCTGCTTCCAGGCTCCCGGTAAAGGATTCCATAAAGCAGGCTTTGGCAGCCCAGATGGTCATTGAGCGCAAGGCATCTTCCCGGCTGAGGGCATTCTCCGGCTGGAACCCTTCCCGGGGCCAGAACTGATAATCTTTACGAAATACAGAGGAAAAGAAGGTATGCACAGGGCTGATCCCTTCAATGGGGAAGTCGGTGCCATTCGGGATCCATCCGCAAGCATTCACAAGATCCCGATAAGCATAAGCTGTTTTGATCCGCTCCGGACCCAGCCTTCCCTCAGCCCAATACATATCAGAGGTTGCGTGGGTGGCCTGGATGCTGGGCACCACTCCCAGGTAGGCGAAGCGAGGTATGTCATCGGGGTGTACAATCTGTGCGTGCTCGATGCGCCATCTCAGATCATTCCCTTCTTCCAGAAATTCTGCGTAAGTATCCAACACCATCCGAACGGCAGCATCGCCGATACAATGGATATTGACCTGAAAACCAATTTCTTTGGCGAGTGTGGCCATTTCTCTGATCCTATCCGGCCCGTCCAGGATCAGTCCGGATGTTTGCGGGGCATCGGCATAAGGTGCAAGCAGGTAAGCCCCCCTTGATCCCAGGGCGCCATCGGCATAGAGTTTAAGGGAGCGGATGATGAGCCTGTCATTTTCCTGCAAAGGAGCAATGGCATAGGCTTCGAGGGTCTCCGCCTCAGGCGTAAGCATAGCATAGATGCGCATCTTCAGGGATGTGTCTCCGTGCATTTCACGAATAATATCCAACTGCGCTTTCTCCAGGCCTGCATCCGCCACGGTGGTTAAACCCCAGGCGAAGCAATCCTTCTGGGCACGCAACAGTGCCTGACGTATCATTTTCTGATCCGGTGGCGGGACCACACCATCCACGAGTTTCATTGCATTGTCGATCAGTATTCCGGTAGGCTCTCCATCCCGGAGGAGGATTTCCCCTCCATCCACACTGAGCCCTGAATGGATTTCCCCCATTTCCAAAGCCCTGGAATTCACCAGCATCGCGTGCCCATCAATACGGGTAAGCAGCACGGGGATATCCGGAAAGAGGGCGTCGAGGGCTTCTTTTTCAGGAAAGCGCGCCTCCTGCCAGTCATTCTGGTCCCACCCTCTTCCTTCAATCCATTTGGGTTGATGTGCTTCGCGGAAGATGAGCAAACGCTCTATTACTTCTTCAAAGGATTGGGTTCCTGAGAGGTTCACACGGGTGTTTGCAAGCATACCATAACCATAGAAGTGGCAATGGGCATCGATAAAGCCCGGATATACATAGGCACCCTGGAGGTCTGTTTCCCTGACGAAATCATAGCGACTCCTCAAGTCTGCTTCATCCCCGAGGGCGACGATTTTCCCCTTATCTACCACCATTGCTTCCGCAGTGGAAAAAGCTTCATCTATGGCATATATTCCGGCATTAAAAAAGAGTGCATCCATTTGTTTTTTATTAGAGCAGGAAGACAGCATCAGGAGCATCAGCCCCGTCCAAAACAATCTTTTCATCGGCATAATTTCCTGCAAAGATATAAACACCCTCCGAGCAGGGGTGTTTTGAACATTTATCCGTGCATAAGTGAATGGATTAGTTTCGGGTTGAATTATTACTTTTGCAGCACTTAAGAAACTGAATGATGAAAACAAAATACACATTGTCTCCACGCTTCCTGGTTCTTACAGGAGTCATTCTGATTGCCGCTTTGTTCCGTCTTCTTCCACATTGGCCTAATTTCACGCCTGTGGCTGCCATTGCATTGTTTGGCGGAGCGCATTTCAGCCGTAAAGCCATTGCGTTTATGATCCCGCTGGCAGCACTCTTTCTGTCGGATCTCATTCTGGGCTTTCACGGAACGATGTGGGCCGTGTATCTTGGCTTCATCTTCACTGTGGCACTCGGGATGGGGATCAAAGGAAAAACCGCAGTATTGCCTGTTTTGGGCACCGTAGTTGCATCCTCGGTCTTGTTTTATCTGCTGACCAACTTAGCGGCCTGGATCGGCAGCCCGTTCTACCCCCAGACCTTCAGTGGATTGATGATGAGCTATGCCGCCGGTATTCCATTTCTCTGGAACAGCCTGGCCGGCGACCTTTTCTATAGTGGAGTTTTGTTTGGCAGCTTCTATTTCATCCGTCAGCGCTATCCCATTCTGCAGGAAATCAGGATTTCATAAGTTTTTCAGGTAGCGTCTTCCTCAGATCATCTCGTCGCGTTCCAGCAGCAGGATTGAATTCTGCGGTACGATGTAATACTTTTCTCCATCGTACACAATTTCAATGGCCCCTTTCTGAAGAAATAAGGCCAGGTCGCCCTCCCTGGCCTGAAGCGGGATGTATTTCACTTTGTCCTCCCCTGACTTCCAGGGTTCATCTTCCTCAATGGCGGCGGGAACGGGATAACCCGGACCGGCTTTAACTACATAGCCAGACAAGACTTCTTCCTTTTCTTTATATCCCGGGGGCAGGTATAGTCCTCCTTTGCTTTTATCGGACAGCTTTCTGGGTTTGATCAGAAGACGGTCGCCCACAACCAGCAAATTTCTTAATCCTCCGTTCTGACTAAAATCATTCATAGCATCAATATTCGCAAAAAGGCATTGGCTTTTAGTGGCTGCATTTCATATCAGGCAATAATCGGTATTTTTGCAGAAAGACAGGGTATGAAAATTTCATTTTTCCGGACACCGACACCCAGGCAATTTAGTTTCAGACCGCGCTATTACGATGAGCGAAAGGAACAACTGAACCAGATCCGGGCCCGCTATTCGGGCAGGGAGGAAAAGGATAGTGCCGAAAAAGTGAAAGAAAGAATCGCGATGCGGTGGGGACGCCGGATGGATCAGAAAACAAGAAAAAAATCCTCCACCCTCACCCTGCTCATCTATCTGTTGATCATTGCCCTGTTGGTTTGGTTTATCTTCTTTGTTTAGGGGGATGGTTGATATCATACATCTTTTACCGGAAAACGTTGCAAATCAAATTGCAGCCGGTGAGGTCATTCAAAGACCTGCTTCCGCAGTCAAGGAATTGCTGGAAAATGCGGTGGACAGTGGCGCCAATCGTATCGACCTGATCATAAAGGATGCCGGGAAGGGACTGATCCAGGTTATTGACAACGGATGCGGAATGAGCGAAGGCGACCTGCGCCGCTGTATCCTGCGTCACGCCACCTCAAAAATTCATCAGGCAGCCGATCTTTTTGCCATCCGGACGCTGGGTTTTCGGGGCGAGGCCCTGGCCAGCATCGCTTCCATTGCCCACCTCGAGATAAGAAGTCGCCGGTATGATGATATCACGGGATTCAGCCTGGAGGTCGAAGGATCCGAAATGCGTCACCTGCAGGAAACAGCAACTCCTGAAGGAACCAGTGTGGCCGTAAAAAACCTTTTTTATAACGTTCCGGCCCGAAGGAAGTTCCTGAAATCAAACACCGCGGAATTACGCCATATCCTGGAAGAATTCTATCGTGTGGCACTCGTTCGCCCCGGCATTGCCTTTAGCGTATATCACAATGATCGTCCCCTGCATAAAGTCATTGCCTCCAATACCCTCCAGAGAATCACCAGCCTGTTTGGCGATGTGCTTCGGGAAAGACTGCTTCCGGTGAAACTGGATACCGATTTGCTGAAAATACAAGGCTATATTGGAAAACCGGAAAACGTCAGAAAGACCAAAGGAGAACAGTATTTCTTTGCAAATCAAAGGTTTATAAGGCACCCATACCTGCATCACGCCGTAATGAATGCCTACCAGGATCTGATTCCGGACAGCACCTTTCCTACCTATTTTCTCTTCCTCGAAGTAGATCCGGCCAGCATTGATGTGAATATTCATCCGACCAAAACAGAGATAAAATTCCAGGATGAGAAGATGATATACGGAATGATGCGCTCATCCGTCAGGGAAGCCCTCGGCAAGTCTACAGCAATGCCCAGCCTCGATTTTGATGCAGAACGCAGTTTCGAGCTCCCGCCGGAAATGCGTAATCAGGCAGTCAAAGTTCCGCAAATCAAAATCGATCCAGACTACAATCCATTCCGACCTTCAGGAAAGCAGATACCTGAAAGGGAACGGCACAACAGAGAGCGTTGGACGGAGTTGTTTTCCACCGGGCAAGCCCAGGAGCTCACTCCGCCTCATTCGCCTACAGGCACCACGCCTGAACCTCAAGTAAAAGCGGAGGCAGCGAATTCGGTGGCAAATCCGGATCAGGAAAAAGTGTTCCAGCTTTTCAATACCTATATTGCAGCACCCTTGAAATCAGGACTCCTTTTGGTGCATCAGGCCCGGGCACACCAGAAAATACTGTACGAGCGCTTTTTGCGGTCGATCAGAGAAGCACAACGCTATAGTCAACAACAACTGTTTCCCATCACCATCCAATTCTCTCCCAATGAAGCAGCCCTCCTGCTGGATCTTATTCAGGATCCCGGCCTGCCCGGTTTTGATATACGAGATATGGGTGGTGGCAGCTTTATCGTGGACGGAGTGCCGGCAGATATGCGGATCAGCAACATCCAGAATATTCTGGAAAGCCTGATGGAATCATACAAGGAAGGAATGGAACAAAAGCGGGATAAGGATGTTTCAGCTGCCAGAGCAATGGCAAAAAGCCTGGCCTTACAAAGCGGAGAAAAACTTCTTCCTGAAGAAATGTATGCCATCATTGATGACCTTTTTGCCTGCCCACTTCCCGAACAGGGTCTGGATGGAAAAGCCTGTCTGAAGATTCTGAAAGAAGAAGACCTTAACCAAAGATTTGCCTGAATCCTTTTAAAGTATGATAATCAGTAGTTTATGATGAATTTTCAACAATACAGACCCGGTGGATTCGGTGGAGTGATGCCCGTAGTGTTGAACCTGTTAATCCTGAACGGACTCTTTTTTCTTGCTACCTATTCTCTGGGAGGTTCCAGGGGAATTGACCTCTACTCCCTGCTTGGTTTGAGATATCCGGCCGCTGATGCTTTTGCCCCATACCAGTTCGTCACCTATATGTTTATGCACGGCGGACTGATGCATCTCTTTTTCAATATGTTCGCCCTGTGGATGTTTGGCAATGTGCTGGAGCAGGTATGGGGTGGTCGGCGTTTTCTGACCTATTACTTTTTCACAGGAATCGGAGCTGCCCTCATCCATTACGGGGTGATGTACTTTGAAATTCATCCTGTGATACAGGCATTGAATGCATTTCTGGCAAATCCGGGAGTGGAATCCCTCGATGCTGTTCTGGCTATCCACAAGTTCAGGGTATCCCCCGGGTCAGGTGAAATTTGGATCAGCTTCCAGCAGTTCAGCCGCGCTGTTGAGGTGTTGCAAAACACACCAAATAACCTGGAAGCACTGCAGTCGGCAGTGGATTTTATCGCTGCCTATAAAAAACACTTCCTCAACCTGCCCAATGTCGTGGGAGCCTCCGGAGCTGTTTTCGGCATACTGCTCGCCTTCGGAATGCTCTTCCCCAATACACGCATCTATCTGTACTTTGCCATACCGATCAAAGCCAAGTGGTTTGTAATTCTTTACGGTGCACTGGAACTCTATCTGGGCATTTCAAATCAGGCACACAGCAATGTTGCCCACTTTGCCCATCTTGGCGGAATGCTATTCGGGTTTATTTTGATAAAATACTGGTATAGAAAAAGATAATGTTTGAACAATCACCATATCAGACTGGGCGAAACCGCATCCAATCCTTTTTCGCGGGCGGAAGTACCCTCTCACGGCTTATCCTGATCAATGCAGCAGTTTTCCTGCTTGCCAATGTCGTAGGCTTGTTCTATTGGCTTTTTGCCTTTGAGGGAAAGAGCCCCCTACTGGAATTCTTAGCTGTCCCTGCCGACCTTTCTGCCCTGGTTCAAAAACCGTGGACCATCCTCACTTATATGTTTTATCAGGAGGATTTCTTTCATATCCTCTTCAACCTGATTGTTTTATATTTTGGAGGCAGGATTTTCCAGGAGTTTCTCGGAGACAAGCGACTCACGGCAACCTATCTGTTCGGAGGGATTGCCGGAGCACTCTTCTTCATCTTCGCCTATAATTTCTTCCCTGTGTTTGAAGCTGCCCTTCCAATGGCACTCGCCCTGGGGGCTTCCGCCTCTGTGCTGGCCATTCTGGTGGCGGCAGCAAGCTATGTGCCTGAATACAGGGTGCCGCTGATCCTTTTCGGGAATGTGAAACTGAAGCACATCGCTATTGTCCTGGTCGTGATTGACTTGCTGAGCATTCGACAGGGAAATCCGGGAGGGCACATTGCACATCTCGGAGGCGCCGTATGGGGATTCGTTTCTGTTTGGCTGATGCGCCGTGGTTTGGACTTCTCAATGCTCATCCCTGCCTTCAGTAGTCAGGAGAGAAAAAGCAGACAACGAAAAAAATGGAAAGTGCACCATAACCCGTCCCGGGAGGCTGGAAGACCCCTGAGTGATGAAGAATACAATGCGCAAAGGGCAGCACACAAAGAAAGGATGGACGCGATTCTGGATAAAATATCGAAGTACGGATATGCCCGCTTAACAGAGGATGAAAAAGCCTTCCTGTTTCGCTCCGGGCAGAATGATTAAGTGATGCCCAAAAAACGAAAGTCGAAGAAATCGGCATCCGGCCGCAGAAAGAATTCCTTTTTGACCAGAGTTTTGCTGATCATAAACCTGGGCTTTGTATTGCTGCTGCTGACTTCTCTGCTTTCCTCCCGCATTTCCCCAGAATGGAGTATCGTTCCCGCTTTACTGGGCCTTGCCTATCCCTTCATTGCCCTGATTAATTTGACCTTTGTACTTATCTGGCTGATCCTATTCCGTCTGTACTTCCTGATTTCCCTCTGTACCTTGATCCTGGGTTATGGTCAGTTCTTACGGCATTTCCAGGTCCGGCTTCCAGAAGCTTCCACAGCTGAGACGAAAGCATTGAGCGTTATGACCTTCAATGTCAGGATGTTTGATTTTTTTGACTGGAAGGGAGATCAACAGAATAAGCAGGAAATGCTGGAAAAAATTGAAGCAGCTGCTCCCGACATTCTCTGTTTGCAGGAGTTTTACAATAATCACCAGAACCCAGACAATCTCCGCAAAGAAGTAAGGGCAAAAGGGGGGTTTAGCGAAGACCACATTGCTTATCAAACGGAAAGAAGGGAACACGCATACGGCATTGCCACCTTCACCAGATTGCCTGTACTCCATAAAGAGGAGATCATACTCCCTGCCCCATCCCCCCCTGCCCTGCTTACCGATGTGCTATATGGCCAGGACACACTGCGCATCTTTAATCTGCATCTTGTTTCGTATTATTTTGCCCAGGACGATTACTTCTTTTTTCAAAGGCTTGTTTCTGAGCAAGATACAAGAGATTTCAAGCGGGCTACCCGCAATCTTCTATCCAAGCTGAAAAAAGGCTTTATTATTCGCGCCAGGCAGGCACACACCCTCCGAAAATACATTGATGCCTCACCTTATCCCGTCCTGATTTGCGGTGACTTCAATGATACTCCTGCCAGCTACGCCTACCGCGTACTAAGCCGGGGAATGAAAGATGCATTTATGGAATCAGGACAGGGAATGGGCAGAACCTATAAAGGAACCTTTCCTTCCTATCGGATTGACTTTGTTCTTTATAGTCCTGATTTTAAGGCATCCAACTTTACAACACAGGGTTCAGCCGGAAGTGACCACAAATCCATTCTGAGTATATTGCAGAAACAATAATCCAGCGTTTTGAAATTCAAACTGACTTCTGAGTATCATCCTACAGGCGACCAGCCGGAAGCCATCCGGCAACTGGTGGAAGGAATTGAACGGGGCGATGTGGCCCAGACCCTTCTGGGTGTGACCGGAAGTGGAAAGACTTTCTCCATAGCCAATGTGATTCAAGAGGTGCAACGCCCTACCCTGGTATTGAGCCACAATAAAACACTGGCAGCACAGCTGTATGGGGAGTTCAAACAGTTCTTTCCGGAGAATGCCGTGGAGTACTTTGTTTCTTACTATGACTACTATCAGCCTGAGGCCTTTCTTCCGGTAAGCAATACCTATATTGAAAAGGACCTCTCTATCAATGAAGAAATTGAAAAGCTTCGCCTGAGTGCTACCTCAGCCCTGCTCTCGGGCCGGGAAGATGTGATTGTGGTTTCCTCGGTAAGCTGCATCTACGGCATCGGCAATCCTGATGATTTTACCAATAATGTGGTGTACCTGAAGAAGGGAGACATTGTTTCCCGTAACCAACTTCTGCATCGTTTCGTGCAAAGCCTCTATAACCGCACTGCAGCAGATTTTGGCAGGGGCAGCTTTCGGGTGCAGGGAGATACGGTGGATATCTTTCCAGCCTATGCCGATTTCGCATACCGTATTGTTTTCTGGGGAGATGAGATTGAGGCTCTGGAAACCATCGACCCCCTGAGTGGATCCAAACTGGAAGCCCACGAGCAAATCCGCATTTTCCCCGCCAACATTTTTGTGACCTCCAAAGACAAGATGCAGGAGAGCATTTACCAGATTCAGGACGATATGGTGAAACAGGTGGCCTACTTCAGAGAAATCGGAAAGCATCTGGAAGCCAAACGGCTGGAGGACAGGGTCAGCTATGACCTGGAGATGCTTCGCGAGTTGGGTTATTGCAGCGGCATTGAGAACTATTCACGCTATTTTGACGGACGCAGCCAGGGTTCCCGCCCTTTCTGCCTGCTGGATTACTTTCCGGATGATTATCTGATGGTCATCGATGAAAGCCACGTGACTATTCCCCAGGTCAGGGCAATGTACGGCGGAGATCGCTCGCGGAAGCAGACCCTGGTGGAGTACGGTTTTCGACTTCCTTCTGCCCTGGACAACCGCCCCTTGAAATTCGACGAGTTTGAAGCGATGGTGAACCAGCTCATTTTTGTGAGTGCAACCCCGGCAGAATATGAACTCCAGAAGTGTGAAGGCGTGGTGGTGGAACAGGTGATTCGCCCTACCGGACTTCCTGATCCCCTTATTGAGGTAAGGCCCAGCCTGAACCAGATCGACGACCTTCTGGAGGAAGTGGAAATCGTGATCAAAAGGGGGGAAAGGGTATTGGTGACCACCCTGACAAAAAGAATGGCGGAAGAACTGACACGCTATCTGCACAACATAAGCATTAAGGCCAGTTACATCCATTCTGACGTGGATACCCTGGAAAGGGTGGAGATTATGCGGGATCTGAGAATGGGCGTGTATGACGTGCTTGTTGGTGTCAACCTCCTTCGTGAGGGCCTTGACCTGCCGGAAGTTTCTCTGGTCGCCATCCTGGATGCAGACAAAGAAGGCTTCCTGCGTTCTGAACGCTCCCTTACCCAGACGGCGGGACGTGCCGCGCGCAACCTGAACAGCAAGGTGATTATGTATGCCGATAAGATCACGGATTCGATGCGAAGGACAATGGACGAAACTTTGCGACGAAGAGAGAAGCAGCTGGCATACAACGAGAAGCACGGTATTACTCCGCGACAGATTATCAAATCGATTGAATCCATAATGGGACAGACGGCTGTGGCAGATGCGCGAAGCGGGCAGAAAGCATACATCGGTGCCAGCCCGGGACAGATTGCCGCAGACCCTGTAGAAGCATATATGAGCCGAGAAGCCCTGGAGGCCGCCATCCAGAAGATCAAAAAGGATATGGAAGGCGTAGTGAAGAACCTGGATTTTGTGGAAGCAGCCCGGCTCAGGGATGAAATGCTGCGGCTGCAGGAAAAACTCAAGGCAAAGCATTAAGCCTGACCTATTTCTGGCCAGGCACAATGAACCCCATAAAGGCAGTACCGGTGACCCCCAATACAGTGAAAATCATTTGTCCTTCCGGAGAAGGCATATAAAACCAGGCTGATATCAGGATCATCGTCCACATTATTATAACAGAATAAAATCGGGTGCGTCTGTTTATGCCTCCCTTTTCCTGATAATCCCGGATATATTTTCCGAGGTAGGCCCGAGTGAGCAGCCAACGATGCAGACGTGGCGAAACCTGAGCGAAAAGGTAGGCTGTCAGCAACACGAAAGGGGTCGTGGGTAAACCGGGAAGCACCACACCCAAAGCACCTAAAAACAGGGAAAGCATCCCAAGGAATATGAACAAGACCTTCTTCATTCTGCGGGCAAAAATACATTTTCCACGCAGCATCCCCCCTAGAAAAGCGGGCGTCCCTTGTAACCCTTTCTTATGAATGCGTATAATTGTTCTTTTTCAGGAAGCATCAAAGATGTTGACAGCCATCCGTGCAACAGACCAGAAACTGGTGGCAGGCCAGTCGATCCGCAAGCGAACGGAAGAAAAATACTATTGTCCGGAATGCGGTGCAGAAGTGATCCACCATAAATCTGCGGCTGGTGTAGTCATAGGACACTTCAAGCACAAGTCTGGGACGACAGGCTGTTACCGGGCGGGAGAAAGCCTGCTGCACCTTCAAACCAAAGCACAAATACTGGAGTACCTGCGCAGGGAACACAGCAATGCTTTCAGGCTGCTGGAAGCAGAGTATCGGGGCCTGGGACCGGAATTGCGCCCGGATATTTTTCTGGTAACCCGGAAAGGAACACGCATCGCCATTGAAGTACAGGTGAGTGATATCACGGTGGATGAGATGACCCGGCGCTTCAAAGCATACAGACAATTACGGATATATCTGCTATGGGTGCTTCCCTTCGAAGCTGAGCGCTTTTCGGTAAACAGGGAGGAATACGGTTGGACGCACGGGCAGGGTAAGTATATACGGAAAACCCATCAGGAGACAGCCAGGCAGCTCAGGCTGACCGAAGCAGAAGTATTTCTTTACTGGGCAGGCTTCAAAAGACTGGTGTTTTGGGATAGTTCCACCCCTTTTGATTCGGGCTTCATTGTCTGTAATTTGCAGGAATGCTTTACTTCTCCCAGGGAGGCAATAGTGGATGGCGAAATAAAAAAATGGAATGCTTCCAAGCTCAGTATGGTCAAGAACATCGATTTGCTGGAGATGAATATTCCTTTCCGGGCTTTCAGCCCATCCCGCATCAAGGCCTTCCGCAGCAAGATGCGCCCCTATCCTATTCCGGCCCGGCTAATGATGCTTCCGAGGGAAGGAAATACCCATTGATTAATGCATTTCTGCATAGCCCAGATCACAGAAATCCCCTACATTTGGTTTCTTGAAATGGACCGTCAATGCCTTGCCAGGGATACATTTCCTGCTACTCTACTGCTAAACCCACACAAGAATGACCACTGCCCGATACGCAAGAACCCTCCTCTTCTCCCTCTTCTTGTTTTTAATTGCCTGCCATACATCGAAGGAGGAATTCAAAGACCTCACCTCCCTTACGGGTGGGAAAACCTTTGCCGTTCCTTCAGGAACAGTGGCCGATCAGTTTGTTTTGCAAAGATTCTCCGATGCACACTTTGCCTATTTCAACAGTGTGTATGATTGTGCGCTCGCTGTAACTGCCGGAAAAGCAGATGCCGCAGTGTACGACCTTCCAGTGTTAAAGAACATTGCCGGAAAAGATCCCGGACTATACGTCATCAATGAAATACTTGTGCCTGATCATTACGGTTTTGCCGTAGGCAAAGGAGAAACCGCCTTAAAACTGGCCATTGACGAAACCCTGCAATCGCTCAGGGAGGATGGATTGTACGATGAAATGCTGAAGCGCTGGTTGCCGGAGGACGGCCCGCCGGGTGAAATGCCGGAAATCACTGTGGCAGAGGAAGGTGAGCCGCTGGTATTCGGAACGGCAGCCGTCACAGAACCAATGGCATTCGTCAGGACAGGAGGCGAGATCACAGGCTTTGACATTGAATTTGCAATGCGGATTGCTGCCCACCTGAAAAGACCGCTCAAGGTGGTGAATATGGAATTCGGGGCGATGCTTCCCGCCCTCATCTCCGGAAAAGTGGATATGATCGGAGCCGGTCTGTCCATTACAGAAGAACGCGCCAAACAGGTGCTTTTCTCAGAAAGCTATTATGCCGGCGGCTTGGCAGCCCTGGTGAAAGCCTCGTCTGCACCGGCCTCGCTCGAAGAGGAAGCAATGGTGGAGCTTCCCGCTCATCCTCAGCATATGGCTGTCCTGGAGGATATGCAAGGCAGAAAAGTGGGCGTCTTAACGGGAACCGTGCACGATGCCTGGCTGCAGGAGCATCACCCGCAGGCGATTGTATTGCGCTTCTCGAATATTCCCGATATGATCCTCTCCCTGCAAAGCGGAAAGGCAGATGCGATAATGCTGGACCGCAGCACCGCAATGCTCATCCTCGGAAAGAATGACAATCTGGGGCTCTTTAGCGATGATGTGCTGGAATTGCCCCTGGGAATTGGATTTCACAAGCAAAACCCTGATTTGAGAATAACTTTCAATCAGTATCTGGTCGTTGTCAGGGAGAATGGCGTCTACGATGCCCTCTATCAAAAATGGTTTGAAGAGGATGCCGAAATGGCTGAAATGCCGGAATTTACATATCCTGAAGATGGAAAGGTCCTGAATGTGGGAGTCTCGGTGAATGACCTTCCCTATGTGGCTGTGAAAGAAGGACGCTATGTAGGATTCGATATTGAATTGATCAGCGGTTTTGCGGCCTTTGCAGGATATACGCCCCGCTTTCACACCCTTGAATTTTCAAGCCTGATTGCCGCCCTCTCCTCAGGCAAGGTGGATATGATTGCCGACGGGATGGCCATTACAGAGGAAAGGGCAGAAAAGATTGCGTTTTCGGATGAATATGTGCGCTTCAGAACTGCGGTTATCGCAAAGAAAGCGGACCTGGCTGCTTATGCGGTAATCGGAGATACTGAAGATCCTGTCGGTTCAGGTTTCTGGGCATCCCTTGTGGATGGCGTGGAACGCAATCTGCTGAAGGAGAAACGCTACCTGATGATCCTGAAAGGCTTATGGGTCACCCTGCTCATCACTATTCTGGCCGCCTTCAGCGGTACCCTGCTGGGAGGCGGGGTATGCTTTATGCGAATGTCGGAGAAAAAATGGCTGAGTAATCCTGCCAGGAGCTTCATCTCCCTGATCCGGGGCACCCCTGTGCTGGTATTGCTGATGATCATCTATTATGTGATTTTTTCTTCCGTGAATATTAATGCGGTCCTGGTCGCTGTGATCGCTTTCGGGATCAACTTTGCCGCCTACGTTTCGGAAATGTTCCGCAGTGGCATTGAGAGCGTGGATCACGGACAAAAGGAGGCCGGCATCGCCTCGGGCTTCTCTCCCGTCCAGACATTCATCCACATAATTGCACCGCAAGCCCTGCGCCGCATTCTTCCGGTGTATAAAGGGGAATTCATCTCCTTGCTGAAGATGACCTCCGTGGTGGGCTATATTGCCGTGGAAGACCTTACCAAAGCCAGCGATATCATACGCAGCCGGACCTTCGACGCCTTCTTCCCGCTTTTGCTGGCCGCAGCCATTTATATCATCCTTGCCTGGGTTCTTGCCCTTATGCTGGATCGTATGGAAATCAGTGTGAATCCCCTGAAAAGGACTCAGAAGAGACTTAAAAAAGCAGCTGTATGATCCGGATAGAAAAACTTTCAAAGCATTTCGGCAGCCTGGAAGTGCTGAAGCAGATTGATGCAGAGATCCGGCGCGGAGAAATCGTTTCCATCATCGGGCCATCAGGCACGGGTAAGAGTACCTTGCTCAGATGCCTGAATCTTCTGGAACAACCTACTTCGGGCAAAATCATTATTGATGGTCTCTCTATCCTCAACAAACAAACGGATATCGCCCTGGTGCGGCAAAAAATGGGAATGGTCTTTCAATCATTCAACCTTTATGCGCATCTTAATGTCTTGGAAAACATAAGCATTGCCCCCATTAAGCTCAAGAAAATATCCAGGCCCAAGGCAGAAGCAAGGGCAATGGAATTGCTCAAACTGGTCGGACTGGCAGAGAAAGCATACAGCCTGCCGGAGGCGCTATCCGGCGGACAGAAACAGCGTGTGGCCATCGCCCGATGTATGGCGATGGATCCGGATATTCTGCTGTTTGATGAGCCAACCTCAGCGTTGGACCCTACTATGGTAAGTGAAGTTCTGGCAGTGATCCGCAGGCTTTCGCAGCAGGGAATGACAATGCTCATCGTGACCCACGAAATGGAATTTGCCCGCAATATTTCATCCCGTGTTTTTTATATGGATGAAGGAGTTATCTACGAAGAAGGCCCTCCCGATCAAATCTTCCATCATCCGCAGAAAGAAAAAACAAAAGCATTTATACACCGCATCCGCAGCCTCGATCTGGCGATTCATTCAAAGGACTATGACCTCTATGCTCTGCAGGCGAAAGTGCTGCAATTCTGTGAGAAGCATTTTATTCCCCTTCGGTCTGCAGAACGCACGCAGTCTGTATTGGAAGAGGTGCTGCTGCTTCAGCCCGATTACGAAAACATCCAAATTCGTGTATCCTACGAAGAAAAGGCGGGCAACATCAAGCTTCTCATATCGAGGCAGGGAGAAGCCTTTCATCCCCTCAACGAATCTCTGGCGGAAGATGAGCTGGGCATCCGGATCATCAGGGCCCGTTGCCAAAATGTGGATTATGTTTTTGAAGAAGGAATAAACAAGCTTACACTTACGATTAAATCATCATAAAAAGAGATTTCAATGAATACGAAAGTCAAAAAAACGGAGAATTACACCCTGATGGACATTGAAGGGCGACTGGATACCGTAACAGCAGCTGCTTTTGAAGCCAGTGTGCTGGAAGTGCTGGAGAAGGAAGCGCGTTTACTGATCCTTCGTTGTTCCGACCTGGAATACATTAGCAGTTCCGGATTGCGGGTTTTTCTGCTGGCGCAGAAGAAAATGATGGCTGCAGGTGGAAAGCTCCAATTGTGCTGTCTGCGTCCGAATATTTTTGAGGTGTTTGAGATTTCCGGTTTTACCGGGATATTTCAGATTTTGCCGGATGATGCAGGTCTTTGATACAAACCAGAGGACATTGCGCTTGCTGGATGCTGAAGGGGTGAAAACCCTTGTATCCTGGGCCGCAGCAGAAGGATGGGATCCCGGATTATTCGATGCGGAGGTCTTCTATCATACTGATCCCGAAGGCTTTTATGGATATTTTCTCGGGGATGAAATGATTGGCGGAGGCTCCTTGGTCTCCTACCAGGGGGATTTCGGCTTTATGGGCTTCTTCATTGTCTTGCCCCAATACCGGGCGCAAGGAATTGGCAAAGAAATCTGGTTTGCCCGCCGTAACCTCCTCCTTTCCCGCCTGAAAGGCGGAGCACCCATTGGAATGGATGGCGTTGTAGCGATGCAGGAGTTCTACAGCCAGGGTGGTTTCAGCCTGGCTTTTAAAGATATCCGCTATCGCAGAAAAGGGGAAGCCTTTCCTGTGGCTGCCCAAATCCGTCCCTTGGATTCAGCAGATATGCAAGCGGTATTCTCTTTAGACAAAGCGTGTTTTGGGTATCCACGCGATGCCTTTCTTCATCAATGGCTTTCGATGCCGAATGCGAAGGCGTTTGTCTATCGCGACAAGCAACAGCTGGAAGGGTATGCTGTATTGCGAAAGACAGGCTCTGGTTATAAGATTGGTCCCTTGTTCGCATCCCGCTTCGATGTGGGTGAGGTGCTTTACCGGGCCTGTCTGACAGAAGCATCAGGAGCGGATGTCTTTTTGGATGTGCCCGATTCGAATCCGGCAGCCAAAAAGCTTGTGGAAGAATACAAGGCAGATGCCGTATTCGAATGTGCCCGGATGTATTACGGCGCAGCCCCTGCCCTTCCCTGGCATAAAATCTTCGGAATCACCAGCTTTGAATTGGGTTGATGGTAGCTTTCATTAAGCAGGACAATGATCTTATTTATCGGAACAGATATGAATAATCAAAACAAAAGACTGAGCACAGTTTTACTCTTATTCCTAACTCTTACTATTATGGGATGCAAAACGTCAAATGAGGAGCAATTACCTGAGATAAGAGAAGCCTATGTTGATGTGATGGGCGGTAAAATATGGTACAGGATCAGCGGGGCGGATAAGGAAGGAATACCCCTGCTGGTAGTGCACGGCGGGCCGGGTGCGCCGCATTACTATCTTTCTTCCCTCGAAGAACTGGCAGATACAAGGCCAGTAATCCTATACGACCAGCTGGGCTGTGGTAAATCGGAACGCCCTTCGGATACCCTACTCTGGACAGTAGATCGTTTCACCGATGAACTTGAGGCACTTGTTAATGCATTGGATTTAAAGCAGTTTCACCTTCTCGGCCAATCCTGGGGTGGCTATCTTGCCACCACATACTTGCTGGCACATCCCGAAAGGGAAATCCAATCCCTGACCTTATCTGCCCCCTTGCTCAGCACAGCCCTCTGGCTTTCAGACCAGCAATACTGGATTTCCGAACTTCCACAGGCTATGCAGGATACAATAAGGGATTGCGAAGCCCGGGGTGATTTTGCATCTCCGGCCTACCAGGAGGCGATGATGGAGTTTTACCGCAGGCATCTTTGCCGGATGGATCCCTGGCCGGATTGCTTATTTCAGACAATGGATGAAATGGGCCTGGAGGTGTACAATTATATGTGGGGGCCAAGTGAGTTTACCGTCACAGGAACACTGAAGGATGCGGATATTAGTGGACAATTGCATCTGATAGATATTCCCTGTCTGATTACCTGTGGTTTATACGATGAGGCAAGGCCGGAAACGATGGCCATTTTTCAGGGCTTGATCCCTGATGCAAGGCTGGAAGTGTTTAACCAATCGGCCCATCAGCATCATATCGAAGAAGCCGATGCCTATCACAGTGTTTTGAGAAGCTTCCTAAAAACGAGCGAGCAATAAGCTTCAGCAATATTGTTCCTGCATCAGGAGCGCCACGCTTTGGTCAAAGAGCTCCAGTTTGCGGACACGGCTAAAGGTATCCAAGAGATCCGGGACACGCACTCTTTTCTTTTCTGTCCCGGCATAATCCTCTACGATTTGTCCTTTGTGCATCATAATAATCCTGTCGGGAAGATCTACTGCCTGCTGCATTGAATGGGTTACCATCATTGCGGTAAGATGATGGTCGGCGATAATCTCTTGCGTCAGCGCTGCCACCTTGGCTGCACTGCCGGGGTCGAGGGCGGCGGTATGTTCATCCAATAGCAGCAAGCGGGGTTTTAGCCAGGTAGCCATCAACAGGGTCAGGGCCTGTCTCTGCCCTCCTGAAAGGCTGCCGATCGGATTGTCGAGGCGATCTTCCAGTCCCATCCGCAGCATCGCTACCCGTTCTGCCATTTCCTCTTTTGTATGTTTACTGATGGCCCGGGTAAGCGGATGAGGCTTTCCCCGGCGCATTGCGAGCACGATATTCTCGGCAATGCTCATTTGGGCGGCAGTCCCTGCAAAGGGATCCTGAAACACCCTTCCTATCAGGCCGGCGCGCCGGAATTCAGGCCAATGGGTGATGTCCTTTCCATCCAGAATAAGCGAACCCTGGTCAGGTAAAAAGCTGCCTGCCACCGTATTTAAAAGCGTACTCTTGCCCGAACCATTGGTACCGATGATGCAGGTAAAGCTTCCTTCGGGAATATGCAGGTGAATGTTTCTCAAAGCCCTGACCTCATTCACCGTGCCGGGTGCAAAGGTCAGGGAGAGGCCGCTGATGTTAAGCATAGGGCATCGTTTTTTTGAATTTCTTCCGCAGTGATTTTAAGACTAAAGGCGAAACCAGGGCCACAAAAACAAAGAAGGCGGTTATCAGTTTCAGGTCGTTGGGATTCAAGCCCCAGCGCAAGGCGATGGCAATCATCAAGCGGAAGAAAATGGTTCCGAGCACCACCCCTGTGATGGTAATACCGATTCCTCCCTTCCCTACCAATGCCTCCCCGATAATGATGCTGGCAAGGCCCCATACCATCATTCCAATCCCCATCTGCACATCTGCAAAACCCTGATATTGTGCAAGCAATGCGCCGGAAAGTCCTACCAGCCCATTGGACAGCGCCAGGGCAAAAACCGTCATCGATTTATTATTAATCCCCTGGGCACGCACCATCCGGGTATTGTTCCCGGTAGCCCGCAAGGCAGTTCCGAAATGGGTGAGCAGGAATCGATATAGAAGCCAGGAAAGCAGTAGGCAAATAGCTGCACTGCCGATGAGGGCGGAGATATCCGGTCCGCCTACATTCCAGCCTAAGATAATCAGTCCCTGCCCCCCCTCAGTGGTGAGCTGAAGCCATTGTTCCGGCAGATGCATTATGGTTGGGGTATCGAGCAAAGGAATATTGGAACGTCCCATAATGCGCAGATTTACAGAATACAGGGCCGTCATAACCAGAATCCCGGCCAGGATTTCCTGTATTCCGAAGCGGGTGTAAAGCAATCCGGTCACCATTCCGGCCAGCATCCCGGCCAGAAAAGCCGCCAGGGTCACCGTCCAGGGGGACCACCCTGCTGCGAGCATTACTGCAGCAATACTGGCTCCCAGGGTAATGGAACCATCCACCGTGATATCCGTGAATCGCACCATCCGAAAACTGATCAACATCCCCAGGGATAGCAGAGAAAGGATCAGTCCAATTGTTAAGGCTCCGATTACTAGACTCATAACATCGCATTATTGAATGATGGGCGCTGACCAGAGTGCACCACGAACGAAAGATGAACCACCCAGTCCGGCGCCGGGACGATCATCATAGAGTAGATGGTAAAGTGCCTCAGGCTGAGGGCCTGCAAATCGTTTTTCAAGCTCCTTCTCAAGATCAATTTTTCCATTTGGCAAGGGTTGGTAGGCAAATACGGTGGCGTGGAAATGGCCGTAATGCACTTCCGCCCCCTCCTGCAATCCGGGTTCCAGTGGCCTTAGCGCTCCAGCCATATTCTTTTTACTGACAATCCCGAATGCCAGCACCAGGGCGCCAAAATGCACCTTCTCTCCGCTAAAACTCAACCATTGGCGCATTGTATTAGCATCTATTTGGTTTTCAGTGGTATCCTGAGGTTTTCCACTCAGGCAGGCCCCCACCAGACCCCCACTCTCTGCAAGGATGACGATGGCAGCCGCATCGGAAGCACAATCTGCCAGGGCCTTTTGGGCCAGTGAGCCCAGAGAAAGGGGCTGCCCTTCTTCCCCGGGATCAAAGCGCTCCAGGTACTTCATCGCTCCCTGACAACAGATCGCTTGTACGGCATTCATCCGAGGCAGGTAATCATTGCGTGGAAGTAGATAATCCGGATGTGCTTTGGGCTGCGGAGCCTGATAGATGACATTCCCTGCCACAGCCAGAAATTCCCCTGTTTGCCCAAGATTGTGGTCTGGGTTCTGACCCGTACTTGGCTCACCCAGGCCCAGCGCAAACATATCTCTTTCGAAATCCAGTACCTCTGCATTTTGCCGGGGTGAAACGCTCCAGGGGTCCCAGTGACTGATCAGGCGGACGCGTATCACAGCATCGGGATGCAGCAGAAAGCGATCCGTATTCCCTGCCACCTCCTTTTGCTTTTCTTCATCCGCAGCCTGGATTTCATCCGGAATTACTGTGAGCCAGCTTCCCAGTCCGGTGGTCTGTAATGTGCCGGCTACAAATTCAGTGGCATTCACCAGGCCGAATGATCCTGACACTCCGGATAGTTCCTTATCCACCCGGAACAAGGCCCTGATTCCTGCGGAACTGAGAAAGTCAAGCTGGCTGGCATCAAAAAGCAAGATATGTTCCCCTTTCCTGATCCAGTCAAGCACGTTTTCCGTGAAATAGTCTGCCCAGGAGGCATCCAGCCGGCCACGCAGGACAATGTATAAGTAAGAGGATCTCTTCTCAGCAAGCAATTCCATCGCGCAAGGATTAGGGTTCATACAGGGTTGCTTTGGCTTGCCAGGCAGGAAGCAAACTGATTCCAAATTGCCTGAGGAGCGCGCTATTCACCACGAGTTTCTCTGATTTTGTATTGCTGAAGGGGATGTCCCCCGGCGAGGTACCCTGAAGCACTTTTACGGCCTTTTCTGCGGCTTCCCAACCGGCATCATAATAATCCCGGGCAAGGCAGAGTGTGGCGCCATCCCGCATCTGGTCGCTGTCGAAAGCAAAAACCGGAATTTTGTTTTCCGTCGCTTTTCGGGCGATCAGGGCAAATCCCGGCCGGGTCAGATTATCTACCACCTGGGCAACCAGGCCAATATCCTGCCGGCATAATTCGGCCGCCGATTGTGCAATCTCGGCGCTGGAAGTTACAGGAACAGCTACGAGCTCAATGCCATAGCTTGTCAAGGCTTCCGCAAACCCATCTTTGTAGAGTACACTGTTAATCTCAGCCGGCGTAAAAAGGGTGCCCACCCTTTTCGTTTCCGGAAGATGTTCGGAGATCAGGCGTGCCATCCCTTCGAAAGGCGATCGGGTGCTGATCCCGGTGACATTGGGAAGATGATCCGTTTCAGAGGTTCCGGCGCCTGCCTTCACGCCATCCCCTACTCCGGTGAAAACAATCCTCACATCCGATCCTGCCTGTCTGATGGCGGCCTGGAGTGTGGGCGTAGAGATAACCATCAGCAGGTCCACCCTGTCGGCCTTGATATTGCTCATAATGCTGGAGAGGGTAGACATATCCCCCTGGGCATTGTAGGTCTTGAGTTCATAATCTCTTCCTTCCACAAGACCGGCATCCTTTATGCCATCAATTAGGCCTTCATAGCATCGCTCCGCAAATTCAGTCTCACTGTATTGCACAATACGCAGTTTGAATTTTTTGCCTATGCTCAACACCTGCTTTTCTTTTCCGGCTTCAAGGCGATACCTGGTTTGAGTAGGCTTGACCCCGAGTTGACTGGGAGGTACCCCGGCTAAGGCATAAGCCGCCATCTCCCCGGATTGCTTCCCCCAGGCATAAAAATCATCCCCAATCCCTGCGGTCGCTCCCTGATTCACAAGTTCCATTTCCGTCACATAAATGGGGAGCTGATGTGCATTTGCCACTTTCAGGATGGAAGGGAAACCGGTATAAGCCAGGTTGTCGGCTGAAAGGACAAAGGCCTGTGCTCCCCGCTGAACCAGCGACATTGCAGCCAGCGGCAGGTCGGATACTACCGATGCGGTAGCCTCCAGCACTGCGATATTCCTGTCTTTTGCAGCCGAGCGCAGCTTTTTTACAGAAATCATTGCATTGAGTTGGGCAGCATCATACACAATGCCCACCTTGGAGAGGGCAGGCATTTTCTCCAGTATCATATCCAGCAAGTCCCCCAGGGGAGGGTCATCGTGTACTCCGCAGACATTGTCCGGTATTCCCGAGGGGAAGATACCCAGGGCTTTAGGGTCACTGGCAACGGTGAAGATCAATGGAATATGCTTCACTTTTGCAGCGGCAGCCATTAAAGCCGGCGTGGTTACGCTCAGCATCGCATCCGGCTTGCTTGCCAGCACCGCATCCAGGATTTGTGGCAATTGGCCCAATTCGCCTTGCGCCGAATAGGCGTCCACCACAAAATCCTGATCCTTCACCAGGCCCCTTTCCTGCAAGCCATCTATTGCCCCGCGAATGGCTTCTTCCAGCGCCGGATTCTCAACCAGGGTCACCAGGGCAAGCCGCGCCGGCCGGCCTAATGCCTGACCCAGGTTCAGTATCCTATCACTGCGAAGCAGCCTGGCAGTCAGGCTATCCTTATCGTCCTGATGGCTGGCCGCAAAGTCGAACGAGGTATAGGTGTCTTCCTTTGCACCCTGGCGCTGATCCAGGTCTGTTCCCAGCAAAAGCAGGATCGCCCCTGCCGGAAGTGAAAGCGCGAGCCAAAGATGTTTGATGTAATACTTCATCTCTATATGACTGATACACAATTATTAAATCATCACCATTGCTTTTCAAGACGAAAGATGTTCTTTCCCTCTTTTCTTTCATAAGTCACCTTATCCATCATTTTACGAATCAGGAAAATACCAAGCCCTCCTATCTGTCGGTCTTCTGCCGGAAGGGAAATATCGGGTTCCTCCCTGCCGGTTGGGTCGAATGCTTTGCCTTTGTCTGTAATGCTAATGATAAGTTTGTCCGGATTTTTTTCAAAATCCAGGATTACCTCCTGATCTTCTGCGTTTTCAAGGCCATACTTCACAACATTGGTGAAGGCCTCTTCAAGCACAAGATTCAGGTTCAATACAAGGCTCCCCGGAAAGCCCCAGTCGGATGCCAGCCTCTCAAGGAAATGCGTGATTTGCGGCAAAGCTGCGATCTCTCCGGGCAATATTAATTGCCGGCGATTATTTTGATCTGCGGTCATAAAGTACGCTCAACATTGTAATGTCATCCGACTGCTCAAAATCTTCCACGTGCTTCTCCAGGGCTTTTTTCACTGTTTGAATAAGCTGGCGTGGATCACCCGTAGTGGATTTCTGCACCAGCGACATAATTGCTTCCTCCCCGAAAAGCTCCTGTTTTGCATTCTCTGCTTCGCTCACGCCATCTGTATAAGCGAATATCTTATCTCCATCCTGCATTGTCAGGATGGACTCCGGATAAACAAAATCCTCCATCAGGCCGAGCGGAATAGCGGTGGCTTTTGGAAAAAATGAAACCGTGCCACTTTGCGTGATGATCAAAGGCGGATTATGTCCTGCATTGCTGTATGCAAGTTCTCCCGTTTTCAGATCGAGGATTCCAAGAAAAAAGGTGACAAACATACAGGAGTCATTGTTGAGCGAGAGGGACTTATTGAGCTCCGACATAATCGCAGCGGGGCGGGGGTATTTATCTGCAATGGATCTGAGTAGGGTTCGGGTTACAGCCATAAAAAGGGAAGCCGGTACGCCTTTTCCGGAAACATCGCCAATGGCAAAGCAGAACTTATCTTCACCAAGCTGGAAGAAGTCGTAGAGGTCCCCTCCCACTTCCTTTGCAGACTCCAGGACGGCATAGAGGTCTATCTGGGGCAGATCGGGGAAAGGCGGAAAGCTGTGGGGAATCATCGACATTTGAATTTCCCTGGCAATGCGAAGTTCACTCTCAATTTTTTCTTTAGCCGCCGTAGTTTCTGTAATCCGGGCAATATAGAGCTCAAGTTGCTGCTGCATATATTCAAAAGCGTTGCGCAGTTGCAGCAATTCATCTTTTGAACGGATATCCGGCAGGGGTGTCTGGAAGTTTCCTGAAGCTATTTCTCTGGCGGACTGGGCAATATGAACCAGTGGCCTGGCGGTTCGACTGACCATATTGTGTACACCTATAATCATCACCAGTAAGCCGAGCAGGATCAGAAAAACAAGCAGGGTATTCACTCTTTTCAAGGGAGCGAACATCTCGGCATCCGGATAAACAACGGCAAGCGACAAATTCCCGGATGGAAGCGGCTGGTAGTATATCCAGCGCTGGCCGCGGTCTTTCAGGTTATAGGCCCTGAACTGGCTGTTGCCCTGCTGAAGATCACGTCCGATTTCACGGAGCAGGGGTTCGTTCCAGTTTTCCGCATTGCTGAATATGCTTTCGTTCATTATCATTGCTTTGTCCGGATGGGTCAGCGCCATTCCGTTCCGGGAGAGCACAAAAGCATATCCGCTTTCAAAGATTTTTACTTCTGATACGATGTTGGTGAGCCATTCGAGGTTCACATCCACGGTGGCGACACCTCCCAATTGCCTACCCGTATCATTCGGCAGGTAGAAAGGAACAGCATAGGTGATCATCAGAGCATTGCCTCCTCCTTCATCAAAATAGGGTTCCGACCAATAGGCCTGTCCTGTAAGAGCAGGAATCTGGTACCAATCCATCAAAAAATATTCGTAATCCAATCCACCCAGGTAAGCGGTCTGTATGTTATCTCCTACTCTGAAAGCAAAAGGCATAAAGAAGCGGCCTCTGCCGGGCAGGATATTGGGTTCAAAAGCCACACCGGCACCGAAAATAGCCGGGTTTTCCTGCAAAATCTTTTTTGTAATGGATTTGAGCGAATCGGGTTGAAAGAAACCCATTTCGAGGGATGCACTCACCATTTGCGGAATTTTCTCCATCGGTTGCAGCTGCTGGGCCACCTTTCCGGCAATATTTCCGGCCAGCTGAATGGCATTCTCCCTGGCTGCCTGACGAATGAGTTGACGGGTGTAGTAATAATACCCTGATATGGTCAGAACAAAGAGCAAGGCGGTAATCCCAAGGACCCGCGTGACAATTCTGAAAGAGAGGGTGTTCTTATGTAACATATCCCTATTTGCTTGGCAGTGAGAGGGTTTTCACGAAATCATCAAAGGCAGGAGGGGATGAACCTTCGGGATCAGGAAGCAGGATACGGAGGGTTTTGTCATAAACCTCTTTGGGCAATGAGATATCCTTGTCGCTGCTCTCCCGGAATCCTTGAAGCTCAATGATTTTTTCCAGCATCCAGGCTTGGTGGGCTTCACTTGCCGGTACTTTGGCCTGGCGCATTCTTTCAAGGACTACGGCAATGGTTTCATCAGGATGCGCAGCCGCATATTGCCAGCCTTTTAAGGAAGCGGCAGTAAATGCAGTGAGCGCTTCCTTCTTTTCCCTGAGGGTTTGTGCGCTCACATATAAGCCATCCTCCGGAATGTCATACCCATAATCAGAAAGGAAAAAAGTATGCAGTTCTTCTTCATTTACACCACTAAGGTATATGGCGTTGTATTCATTGTACCACATCACCGTCATCAGATCTATCCCGTCCATCAGGAAGAGGTTCACACTCGAAAGCACCGGAACCCATTCGGCCCGGATGCCCCGTGCTTGTACCATTGCTTTGGGGACTTCGGCAAAACCGCTTTTCCACACCCCGATCTTACTGCCTCCAAAATCATCGATTGTCTGCACCCTTCCCCCCCTCTTTGCTACAAACAGGATGGCAGAATGCTCCGACATTTGTGCGATCTGAACCAGGGGAAGCCCCTGCAAGCGTGCATCCAGGGCGGTAACCAGAAAGAGAGATACAATGTCTGCTTTTCCCTCCGATAGATAGGTAAGGGCATTCACATTTGCAGGGGGATGAATCAGTTCCAGTTCAATGCCGGCCTCTTTATAAAACCCTTTCTCCTGGGCCATATAATAACCCGCAAACTGAGCCTGGGGCAACCAATGGGTTGAGAAGACCAGGCTGTCGGCACGAACCTGGCTGCCCCCGATACAACAGCAGCAAAGCAGGATCGCAAAAAGCCGTATGGAAGGAGTCATTTCTGTTACTTTGAAGCGCATAAGGTAGTTATATCTTAGTTTCCAAGCAATTTCAGTGAGAACATCCATTCCTCTCCATAGGCCCTGCCTGTTTCAAATCTTCTTGCATATCCTGCCGACCAGGTGGTTTTCAGGTAGGAGAAAAGCACCAGCTCCAGGTCGAGTTGGACGCCTGCATTAAAAATATGTCTATACCAGGCGTCGGGTAGCGGCTGCGCCGCAAAGTGCATTCCAAAAAAACTTGGTCTCAGGTATGTGGGATAGAACCAGGTGGTTCCGGCTTCTCTGATCCGAATGGGTTTCAGGTTCAGCTCTCCCAGGGTTTTTATGAAAGTTTTGCCTTTGATCTCATCGATGGGGGCTCCCGGAAAGGACAGATACTTCCGGTATTGTGCCGGCTCCTGCCAGTCGACATAATTATTGCGAAATCCTCCGAAATAAAATGCGCCAAAAGCACTCTCGCCTTCTCCGAAGGCGTGTCCAAGGCTGTTTTGCAGCCAGAAACTCGTATTGCGTATTCCAGGCACCAGCCAGCCAAAGGATTGTTCGGATACCAGGGCCGGGTACCATTGCTCTCCGGAAAGATAAGTGCTTGCCCTCCCCTGCCATTGCCATCCTGCTTCATACTCAATGGCGCCCAGACTCTTGCGCAAGAGGGAGGCCCCTCCTTCCGCATAAGCTCGCTGAAAGCTTCTTACCGGCGTGCTGATTTCCTGAAATTCAGGCAATACCTCAAGGTCGCCATAGTGCTGCAATCCAAAGGCAAAGAAAGACTTCAGGGGAGATTTGCGTGCATAATCACGGCGATATCCCAGGCTCATACTATACCCTGCCCTGCTGCGCATAAAGGGACCAAAGAAGTCATAGAAATCCGTCTTGTTCAGGGATGCATTGAAATGCCAGAAGAAATGACTGGCGCTGAGCTCGGCGTGCAGTTTTTGTTTATCCGGCAGTGTACTCCAGGCCGAAGTCCCCAGGAACAAGCTCAAGCGCGAAACCCCTATCCTGTCCGACCAATGCACGCGGTAGCCCAGGGCAAGGGTTTTCTTGAATGCGCTTATGTCGGGGAAAGCATTCTGCAACTTGAGTTCCTTCAAAGGATGATAAGCGTTTTCCGTAACATTCAGCGAATCGAGAGAGATATCCGTCAGCGGAGGCAGGGAATAGCCCACAAGCTCCGGGTTTCTTTCTACCGCCTTGTTTCCAAGATATTCTATGGCATTGGCCTCATCCAATACGCGCATCGGAATCATCCCGGGTTGCATCCCATCCCTGGTAAAACGCAGCACAAACAGAGAGTCAGGCCCTGTCTGTCGCGGCATAAACAAGCCAATTTCATCATTGGATAACAACTCAAACGCCCCGGTCTCCAAAGAGATACGCCAAATATTGGATACTCCGGTATAATAAGAAGTTCCTATGAGGTAGCGATCGTCGAGGCTGAATGAAAACTGGGTAAGGGTGTTGTCTTCAAGCTGATAGACGGTATCAAAAGAATGTATTCCTGCTTCGAGAGAATCGAGATGGAAGAGAATAATGGCTTGTTCCCCGCGTATGCCCGTTAAAGAGGCACTCATCATTTGGCCATCATTGGAAATGGATAAATCCAGGAGTGAACGCCCGAATTCCGTTGTAAACATTGGAACGACAGCATTGTAAGGCGGCGGGATTTTCACCAGGCTGGCATAGCCATTATCGTGGCGCACGCCCCACAAAACAGCATCCCGTTGGTTAAAGACAAGGTTTCCGGTACGGGAGTATGGAATAAGTGTTTTTCTCCGACCCGTTTCCACGGAAACTGAGACGAGGCTCCGCATCTTATTATTCTGCTCGCTCAGGAATAATCGCTTTTCCCGGGCATCATAGGCCAGATAGGTAACCGAATAGAGCAAAGGACTCCTGACAGGACCTATACGCCTGATCTTCCCATTTTTCATATCCATTTCGGCCAGATAGGCCGTTTTGCCCGGGTGATTCACCGCGGCATAAAGCATATCTACCTCCCTGTCAATCACCACATTGGATACACTCCCCAGCGAAGACTGCAGAGGGTGGAAGGCAGTCGGTGGGAAAGCGCGTATGCGTTCCAGGTTTTCCTTTTGAAATTCTATTTCGAACTGCCTCCAGTCATTCCAGGCATCCCTGAGCGATATTCCATACACCTCTCTGAACCTGGAGCCATAAAAGGCCTTTCCGGTGTCGGTGCGTGCGTACCAGGCTTTCAGTTTTTGATCACCATACTCCTGGGAGAGCCAGGTGACAAACCTGGTTCCGTAGAGATAGGCATTGGCACCCACCTGAAAATCAATGGTACTGCCTTCCGTTTCGAGGCCCACGGCAGAGTATATCCTTTGGTTTTCATTGATGATGCTGCGGAAATACATCTCATCGTAGGAGCCCAGGGCCCGCCCCAGTCCGCCCGACATCCAGGTTTCGAGGTAACAGGCGATGCCTTCGTGATACCACCTGGGCGCATACCAGCGGGGGACCGTCCGGTAACTCCAGAAAGCAGAAAGCGGATACATTTCATCCCTTCTCACTTTTCCCAATAAAACGCTTCTCCAGAAAGCATCACGGCTGTTTGGTTTATCCGCGAGGGTGATATGAGTCAGTTCGTGGCTGAAAAGCCATTGAAAGCGCTCACTGGAAGGGATGATACTGAAGGCATAATTAAATGGAGCTATACCCAGGATGATCATATTCTCTGGCATCACAATGGCACCACCGTGTCCGTCATCATCAAAATCATTCAAAATGATGACGGTTCCGGGGTGTGAATAATCCCAATGCGCTTTATGAAACCGCAGTGAATTGTGGAAAGTGCGGGTAGCGTGGGGCATCAGATAGGAATACCGCTTGCCAAAATACAGCAGGGTCATTTCATCTGTTCGGTATTGACTGATGCGTTGGGCAGAGATGAAGGGCAGCGCAAGGATTAAGCATAAGACCAGCGCTACCCCTCTGCGGAGAATGATTCCAGGCATAAGGAAAGATTACATCTGCTAGAAGACCAATGAAAGCCTATCAGCGTCAAATAACAAGCCCAGGTTCTCCTGATCTAACATAAGGCTCTGCAATTGGCTCTGATCCAAAAAGATAATCCCGCCCAGTTGTTCAGCGTCCCAGTACCATATTCCCTCCAGGCTTTCCAGATCCTGAAGCGCTACCGATTGCAGCTCGGAGTTTGCGCTATTGAAAAGCCCCAGTTTTTCCATATCCTGCCGGGTATGGTCCTGGAGCGACTGACGCAGTTTTTCCGGGGCATTGAGGCTGGCCAGTTCTTCCGTCCCGCTGGCGTACTTCTTCTTGTTCAGGTATTGCAGTGAAGGCTTATCCTGGGTGAGGATGGCAGCCTGCATCCGGTTCATCATAATGATGTCGTGGGCTTCAGCCAGTAAGGGGTATTCCCCGTTTGGGTTTTCGGACAGATAGCGCTCTATGGCTCCCATATAATCCATCAGAATGGTATTGTGGTTCCGGATGCGGGCAATGGCATTCTGGGCATCATTCAGAAGGCTGATTACCGGGGCATCTTCTTCTGCATTGAGGGCGGAAAGGGCCTGCACCGCATTCAGGATGTCGAGCCGCGACTTTTCAAGATATGCAGAGAGATTTTTCAGGGCATCGGCGTAAGGATAATAGGTCTGATGGAATGATTCCTCACTTGTGGTCCTTTCCAGCACTTTCTCCACATCATCCGAGGTCTTGAGAGAATGATAATAATGGTACATCAGATACTTTTCGTATTGTGCAAGACGAAGGGTATCCGTAAGCAATTCATTTCTGAGTTGCACATCTTCCTGCGTCATTTTTACATTTCTGTACTTGCTGACTTTGCCAATGGTGCCACTGAGATCCTCCTTGTCCAGTGCCGGGAAATCCACCATTGTACCTGCAAAGAAGCCTACAACGAGGGCAAGCAGGATCAAAAGAACAGTGTTGGTTTTGTTCGACTTTTTCATCTTGTTGGGTTTTGGGTTTGTTAGAAATAAGAGAGTTAGATGTATTTTTTCAGACTATACAAGACTTGCTTTTTGTTTCAGAAGTTGCATTTTCCATAGATCTCTTTCCTGGCTTGGCAACAAAGGCCTGATGGCCATCTCCCCCATTTTCCCAATGCGTTGGCGCAGGTGTTCCCATTCTTTCAACTTCTCTTCCAATCCATCTTCGCCCAGTCCCTCCATTCCCATTTCCCGGAGCATCAGATTTCTTTTGGCTTTCACCGAGAGCTCAAGCCAAATTTCGATATAGCAGTATATGTCAAGGATGACTTCCGGGCTGAAATACTCCCGCAAGCTGTATAGATATCGCCCTGCCTTGCTTTCTGTGAACTTTCCCCGGCGTATCATACGAAGCATCTCGATCTCATCTGAGAATCCGATCTCCAGCCATTGATGTACATCCTTTTGGGTCAGGCGAATCATCAGCATCATCAAGAGGGGAACCAGGAGGAGGATCAATACCGTTTGCAGAAGAATATGAATCAGAAAATGGTTGAACAGGCTGTGCAGGAACACAGCTATGATAAAGGCCGGGAAGAGGTGAAGCGCCGTGTTCTTACCTTTCTGGATTCCCGCCATCATTATTCCGGCAAACAGGAAAGCCGTTCCCCCGTGCATCACAGCGGCGCCAAATCCCCGCAGCACCCATAGGTATAAGGATGTTTCCTTCCCAATCGAGCTAATATAAAAGAGATTCTCCGTGAGCGCAAATCCGGTTCCAACGGCAAATCCATAGGTGGCAGCATCAATAAGAAAACCGGCAGCCCGACGATATAGGAGAAAGAGGATGGGGAGTGCTTTCAGGCTTTCTTCGGTGAGCGGAGCGACAAAGCGTGAAAGTACCTGATGATTAAGTTCGAGCGATGAGGCCAGGAATGTATTCACAAAATAGGCGGCCAGGGCAAGCAGGATGCCGCCCATCAGGCTGAATGCCAACCATTGTTTGCGTATCAGCCTGAAGCTATCGAGCAGAAAAAGCACTGCAAGAAAAACAAGGACAGGAAAGGAACTGAGTACGAATTCCATATAGCCTGAGCTTCTAACTGAAAACTTCAAATACAAACAAGAACCTTCGCTGGAATTGGCAGAGTGGCAATTTCATCGATTTCATATCCATTGCAAATTGAATGAATGCGTAAGATTAGTTAAACAAGTAATGCCTGATTATGCTTTCCCTTGCAGGAGACAGGAGCAAATCTAATGAATCCGGGGAACATAAAAAAGAGGGGATAAAAAAAAGGCAGAAGAACGCGCTTCTGCCTTTGGGTATAAAGATATTGAAAGATCAAAGCATTAGTCCATCACTTCCATCAGTTCCACTTCAAAAAGCAAGGTTGAATAAGGGGGGATGGTGCCCGCAGGACGGTCGCCGTAACCCATATCAAAAGGAATGATCAGCAAGGCTTTACCCCCCACTTTCAGTTCAGGGATACCGGTTTCCCAGCCCTGAATGACCTGGTTGGCACCGAGGGTGACCTGAATGGGCTGTCCACGGTTTAGGGAAGAGTCAAAGATTTCTCCATTAAGCAGTTTTCCGGTATAATGGACGCTCACTTTTTTTCCTTTTTCCGCTTGCGCACCATCTCCGTCCTCAAGGTGAACGATATACATCCCTCCGGGGAGTTCTTTGACAGGCAGGGCGAGGCTATCAATATAAGCCTGAATTCCCTTTTGCTCCTCTTCACGTGCTGCAATCTTGTTGGCTTCTTTTTCCATCAATGCTTTCTGTTGTTCTATGATAAATTCATCGCGGGTCATAAAGTCATTCAGTACCAATTCAAAATGGAGTTTATCTCCTTCTTTGAAAGGATCCGGGAGCTGCTCTACCCTGACTGTTTTCTTGAAAAAGTCATTGGCATCGATGATAAAAGTAGCGCTGTCTCCCTTGCGCAGCATTCCCATCGCCTCATTGATGTCGCCGGGGTATTCCGGTGCGCGAAGCTCCATCAGGCTTGGCGAAGGATTTGAGCGGCTATCGTAGAACAGGGTGGTTCCGTTGATCTTATAGAGCATATGCAATGAGAGCATATCCCCCATTGCTGGTTTGAGAGCCTGCTCGTTCTGCCTGTGAAAGCGGTACTGTAGTCCTGATTCACTCACGGTGAAGCCTTCCTGCGCAAAAGAAGCACTGAGGCTGATCAATGCAAGAAGGAATAAGCTGATTGTGTTTCGGATATAAATCATAAAAAAACCTGTTTTACTTCACAACTTCAATCAATTCCACTTCAAACACCAGGGTGCTATAGGGTGGGATCTGGCCCATATCTCTGCTGCCATAACCGATCGCGGAAGGAATAACAAGACGGGCCTTGCCGCCTTCTTTCATCAGGGCGATGCCTTCATCCCAACCCTGGATCACCTGTCCCTGACCGAGTGTAAACTCAAAGGGCTCCCCGCGATCCACGGAGGAGTCGAATTTGGTTCCATCCAGCAAGGTTCCTGTATAATGTACCTTCACTCTTTCCCCGGCCTGGGGCTGTGCACCGCTGCCGGCAATATTTTCAATATAGATGAGGCCGGAGGGACGCGCTTCTGCAGTGATGTTGTTTTCCTGCAGCCAGGCTTCGCGCTCAATGATTTCCTGTTCACGGGCCACGGCAGCGTCAGGGTTCTGGGCTTCCATCCTGGCCTGAAACTCAGCTTCAAAATCCTCACGGCTCTGCACTTTATCCACCCTAAAGCTCAGGTAAACCATATCGCCAGGCTGCACGAAAGGAGGCAGCTGCTGTGAGCGAAAAGTCTTGGGGAACAATGAATCTGCTGGAATACGGAAAGTGGCACTGTCCCCTTCTCCCATCATTTTCAATCCTTCGAAAATATCACCCTTATGGGTTTCAGGCATAATCGGAAAAGAGAAAGGGTTGGGGTTTTCGCGGCTGTCAAAGAAAACGGTATCTCCCACTTTGTAGATGCCGGTTCCGGTAACAAAATCCGATTCCATCGGCTTCTTTCCATCGGGATTCTGCTTGTGGAAGGCGTATTCCAGCCCCGACTCTGTCTTTTGAAACTTAACCTCCTTGGCACCGGTACTCCCGTCACCACAGGCGGCCGTTGTCAGGATGAAAGCCAACACCAGGCCAATAATCGTAAAGCACTTCATTGTTTTCATAAATTGATCTTGTTTTTGGGTTATGTTCAATCACATTGGTCTACGAAGAAGAAGTTACTGTTTATCCTTGTTCGTGATAACTTTCAATACCTTCAGGTCGTATATCAGGGTGGCCCGCGGAGGGATATTGCGTTGATCTCCCGCCAGCCCGTAAGCAAGGTGCGAAGGTATAATTATTTTGGCTTGATCCCCTTCTCTCAAAAAGAGGGCTGCCTCGTTCAATCCCCGGATGATATCCGAACTACCCTGCCTGAAAGCCAGCTCTCCCTCTGTATCGGAGTGATAGATGACCTGTCCGTTCAACAGGCTGATTTCGTACCCGATCCTCAAGTGATTTCCGGCTTGTGCTTTTGGGCCTTCCCCTTCTTTATATATACTATACCTCAAGCCCGTCCCGGTTTTCTTCATATTCCAGGCATAGCGTGAAACAAAATCTTCAATCTGGGCATCCTCCGATTCCCTAAGGTATTTATTGGCGGAAATCAGGGGTTGCTTTGCCTCTGCAGGATTGCCTGGTTTATCCTGCTGCTCGCTGTCATTTCCACAAGAAAAAACAGTCAGGATCAGGATAAGTAAAAAAACCGTCTTGGTTAAAAAATCATAAATCAAACCAACGCCTTTTTTAATTCTTTGCTGTATAGTGGAAGCAGGGATTCGAAAAGCCGGAGTGTTTCATTCATTGAAAGATAGGCATTTCCACCCGCCGCATTGCGATGGCCTCCTCCTTCAAAATGTTTGCGTACAAAATTATTAACCGAAAAGTTGCCTTTAGACCGCAATGAAAGCCGGATGTGGCCCTCTTTCTCAATAAAGATGACGGAAAGATGGATATCCTGAATGGAAAGCGGATAATTCACCAGGCCTTCTGTATCCCCTTTCTGGAAATGATAATCCTCCAGATCTTTGGCCGTCAGATAGATATACGCAGTATGCCATTGCGGGAAAACTTTGAGCCTGTCGCCCAGGCTATGCCCCAACAGGCGCATCCTGTGTTCGGAATAGGTATCGTACACCAGGCGGTGTACTTTTTCCGGATTGACTCCATATCGGATGAGTTCTGCTGCAATACTGAAGGTTTCAGGGCGGTTACAAGCATAGCTGAAGGAACCCGTATCTGTCATAATGCCTACAAAAATATTCACTGCAATATCGGGATCCATCCTGTCCAGGCCGCCCAGGTGGCGAATCACTTCGTAAACCATTTCGGAAGTGGAGGAATACTTTGTGTCGGATAGGGATAGATGAAATTCGTCGGAAGGATCGATGTGGTGATCGATGAGTATACGGATCGCACTGCTGCGCTGAATCGCTGTACCCAGTCCATCGAGCCGGTGCAAGGCATTAAAATCAAGGCAGAAGACCAGCTTGGCCTGTGTGATCAGTGCGCGACATCGGTCTTCATCGGTTTCCCAGTTCAGAATATCCCGGCTCCCCGGCATCCAGGCCAGGAATGCCGGATAAGCATTGGGAACCATTACGTTGACTTTGTGCCCGGCTTTGGATAGAAAGCGTGATAAAGCCAGGGAAGATCCCAGGGCATCCCCATCCGGATTGCTGTGGGAAACCAGGACGATATCCTGGTAATCAACAGTGTAGGATTGTATCTGTGCGATGGTCTCCTGATCCAAAGCTTTCCGTTTTTTTTGATGTGGGCAAAAATACCAAATTATGGTGAGGTCAGACTTAACAAGGCATTTTAATATACATTTGCAAGTCTCTAACCAACATATTCATCCAAACAATGGCTGGCAATATTACCCTCACAATGATTAAGCCTACCGCGCTGGGAAATGGCAATGGAGGCAGTATTTTGAAGATGATCCAGGATGCCGGATTCCGGATTGCAGCGCTGAGAATGTTGCAATTAACTGAAGATCAGGCAAAGAAATTTTACGCAATCCACGCTTCACGCCCATTCTTTCAAGGCTTGGTGCAGTTTATGACCTCAGGACCCATCATTGCGGCTTTGCTGGAAAAGGACAATGCCGTTGAAGACTTCAGGGCTTTGATCGGGGCCACCAATCCGGATGAAGCGGGAGAAGGAACAGTGAGACGGATCTTCGGTAAAAACGTTCAGGAAAATGCCGTTCACGGGTCCGACAGCGACGAGAACGCCAGGCGCGAAGCTGCCTTCTTCTTCTCTGAACTGGAGCGCTTTTAGCATAAAACTATAAGCTTTACAGGATTGGTTTTTCAGGCTTTAACAGCTTGAAAGTGCTATCGCTATACACTATAATCAACTCCTTGATCTGCCTATGCCCATCGCCTGCATCAACTGCAGGCGCGTTGCTTTCCGCGGGATTTGTCGCCCTCTCCTTTTCTGGAATATCTGCTCCATTATTCTTCCTTACTGCTTTTTCCTCTGGCTGCGCTTCTTCCTGATCCGATTTTTCAGGGTGCGAAGGACGAAGAATGCTCTTTTCCTGTGTGGAAAACAAATCCTCATCCCTGAATACCGACCCACTTCCCATAATCAACCAATCGGCATTCACCCTGGGAAAGCGCTGAAGGATTTTTTCAATAAAATCCATACTGGGCTTATTCCTTCCGGAAATCACGTGTGATATACTGGAGCGCTGTACACCGATCTCATCGGCAAACTGGGCCGCACTCAATCCCAATGCTTTGATCAAAGAAGAAAGTCTCTTGTGCATAATCACAAATGTAACAAATAATTGTGCGGCACCACTTTACACTTGTAACTTTTGCTTGCTTACATTTGTAACAATTATGACAACTGGCAATCAGTTCCTTAAAAGAGTAGGGTTTGTTGTACTTATAATTCATCTATAGATACTTATCTTTCTGGTTATGTGTATTTTCACTATCATTATAATGCCTGATTCCTTCAATGCCCATCAGATGCCGGATTAGCTCCTAATCACTTCGGAATCCTCCCTCCTGTTTACATTTGTAATTACATATGTAAGCAAAGAAATCCTGTCACAGGAAAAGAAATATTCCTGAATTTTGCAGGGATGAATCAGATGAATATCCGAGAATGTCCGCGGGATGCGATGCAAGGCCTCCCCTATTTCATTCCCACGACGGTGAAGGAAGAATACCTTTTAAGTTTGCTTGAAGCAGGCTTCAGCAGCATCGATATAGGCAGTTTCGTTTCATCCAGAACAATCCCGCAGTTATCCGACACCGCAGCAGTCCTCTCCTCTCTGGCATCAGCCAAACAAGACCAGTCTTTCCTGGTGATCATCGCCAATGAGTCAGGAGCCCTCCGGGCGGCACAGCATCCTGTGGTTGATTTTCTCGGCTTCCCCTGGAGCATCTCCAGCGCGTTCTTGCGTCACAATATCCGCTCTGACAAACGGAAGGCTTTTTCGCTGATTCATCGCTTGCTTGATATATGCTACGAAAACAAAAAGGAGCTTCTGGTGTACATTTCTATGGCTTATGGAAACCCATACGGGGAATCCTGGAGCAGGCAGGCCTTGCTGGAAGGATTTGGTCAATTATGGGAAGCAGGGGTACGCCACATCTCTCTTTCGGATACGATAGGGGTGTCCGACCCTGAAGATATTTACTTGAGCTTAAAAGACATAAAGAAAGAATTCCCGGAAGCCATTCCGGGTTTTCATCTGCATACCAGCGAAATGATGTGGCATCCCAGGGTAGAGGCTGCCTGGGATGGAGGGGGCCGGCACTTTGACAGTGTTTTGAACGCCCTCGGAGGCTGCCCGATGAGCGGTTATGAGCTCGTGGGAAACCTGAATACCCTGCACCTGCTTTCTTTTTGCAGAGAGAAAGGCATCGCACATCCCCTCGACGAAGAGAAAGTAAAGATGGCCGCTGCCTTAGGAAAGAAACTACTGTCTTCCGGCCTTCCCCTTCCCCCAAGGTAGGCAAAGGATTTCGTACATTTGCCGCCCGATGGCAAACAATCAGATTCAAATAAAAAACAAAAAGGCTTCCTTTGCCTACTTCCTGACGGAGACCTTTACCGCCGGCATAGTGCTGACAGGTACAGAGATCAAATCGATCCGAAGCGGGAAAGCCAATCTGACCGATGCCTATTGTGCCTTCAGGGAAGGCGAACTATTCGTGATCAATCTGCACATCGCAGAGTATCAAATGGCCGCTCATTATAATCACGAACCCAAGCGCGATCGGAAACTGCTCCTCTCCAGGCGTGAACTGCGTAAGCTGGAGTCCAGAGTTCAGGAGAAAGGATTTACCATTATCCCGGTGATGCTTTTTGTGAATGAGAAAGGACTCGCCAAACTCGACATTGCCCTGGCCAAAGGAAAGCACTATTACGACAAGCGGGACAGCCTGAAAGACAAAGATCTGAAGCGGGAAATGGACAGAAACCGCAACATCAGAATGGATTGATTTCCCGTCCATTCAAACAATTATCCTTCCTTTCGGTTGATAGTAGCAATTATTGATATTTTTGCATCCTTAGCAAACCCGAGATAATGATGAAATATCTGATCACCTTCACATTCTTAAGCTTTCTTCTTTCCTCCCTGCTGCCTGCGCAGCCGGCGCCCGCGGAAGGAGGAGAGAAAGCGTCCATCCATTGGTATAGCATCGAAGAAGCCCTTGCACTGAATGCCCGGGAACCTAAAAAGATTTTCATCGATATTTACACCAATTGGTGTGGATGGTGTAAACGAATGGATGCCACCACCTTCAATGAAGCAGAAGCCATAGCCTACCTGAATAAGCATTTCTATGCCGTGAAGTTGAACGCGGAGACCACTAAGGAGATCACACTTGGAAACCAAAAATATGTGAACCCCAATCCGGAAGGCAGGAGATCGAGTCACCAGCTGGCTGCGGCCTTGCTCGACGGGAAGATGTCTTATCCTTCTTATGTTTTCCTGAATGAGAAGAATGAGAAACTCACGGTAGTAAAGGGTTACCTTAAGCTTGAGGATTTTATGCCTGTCGTTACGTATTTTGGTAGCAATGCCTATTTAAGTCAGGATTGGGAAGCTTACCGCAACGGCAAGAAATAGTTTAATCCCAATGGATTGCAGGTTACTCTATTGAAGATTGCTGGATTATAGATGTATAGAAAAACCAGAGTTTAGCATAGTATCAAAAAAAAAAGAGGCTGCCCCAATTTCCGGGTCAGCCCCTTTTTTTTTTAAGGGAAGAGCACCCCGGGATAGTCGTTCACCACCACTTTAGGGATGGTGGCCCCGTATTCCGCATTGATGGCCTCAATGAAATAATTGGCCACAATGGCATTTCCCTTTCCATTCAAATGTACTCCATCCAGCGAGAAAATGCCTCCGGTCACAAAAGTGGTGGAGAAGTTTACACCATCGAACAGCAGTCCGCTTTCTGCATCGCGCAAGGCTGCATTCATATCTGCATAAGCAAGTCCATTGTTGTTCGCAGCCGCTTCAATAGCCAGGTTATAGGCATTAATTGCATTGCGGACATTATTCACTTCCAGTTCGTCCAACACATAATTGTGGGGAACAGGCTTGAGGCTTCCCCAGCCGGCACAGCGGATGGAATCCTGTGGAATGCTCAGCAGTATCTTGTCCTTCGCAGTGGCCTGCCGCATTCCGGCCGGGTGATTCAAATCCTGAATAATGAGTGGATTGGGGCCAAGCTGGAAAGTAAAGCCCAGGGTAGCATAAGCTGCATTCAGCATATCCACCAGAGTTTGGTCTGTCAGGGCTAAAGCATTGTAAGGCACGGTATTGAAGAACGGAATGGAGGTGATGTCTCCCAGGTTGACCAACAAACCTTTGGCCCCATTGGCCGTGAGGTTGTCCACAAGCATTGTATAATAGGTGGTAAACTCACCCACATCTGTGATGGGCTCTGTTTGGGTGGGATCAGGATTCTCCCCCCCTTTCAGGGCATAGCCCAGGGCATCATTGGCACCGATCCAAAGGGTGAAAAATGTGGGAACCTGTTCCATTGCATACTGCAGAATACTGTTAGTGGCAGGATCAGTGGCAAAGCGGCCAAAGTAAGGGTTCAGGCTACCATATCCGGGTGCCAGAAGGTGGGAGACCTTTGCGCCCGGAACGCCCAGGTTCTGATAGGGGCCCTCAGCGGCAATAGACGCCATATTGCCGGGATCAAAGGTTCCGGGATACATAATGGGTCCCAGCTCAGTCACCCCAAGGCAATTGGTTGCAAAGCCAAGGATGCGGCGTCCGCCCAAACCATAATCATCGATCATCAAAGGTTGGCGAAAAGTTCCACCACCCACCCATTCAAGCTGTCCCGCCAAAATGGAGGCGGCCGATACTTCCTGAGCCGATTTGTACAAAGCCCCATCTGCAAATCCGGCGGTAAGAGAATTACCGAGGGTCACAAAGACGGAAAAATCAGCTGAGCCCGCTTTCGGTTCAAATTCTTCCAGTTCTGCTTCACAGGAAAACATTAGTATTCCCAGCAGCGAGAGCAAAATATATTTGAGTGATTTCATTGCTTTCTTGTTTTAAGTTTAGAAGCGATAGCTAAAGCCGATTCCCGGGATTACCGCATTATATTTATATGTACCTCCGAAATCAGCGGGAGCATAGGTAACATCCCTTTCTACTCCAAGCACATACAAGAAGGAAAGATCTACATCCAGCTTCTCCATCGGACGGTAGGTCAAGCCGGTGGTCAGCCCTATCTTGATGGCATCCGGTGTCTCGGGCGAGTAATAGTCATCCTCCACCGCCGGCGAATCATAATACGCTCCGGCCCTGACAATCAACTTATCGGATAAGGTGTACTCCCCTCCTACCCGGATAATGAAATTGTCCTTCAACAAACGGGGATTTCTGGAATCGTCCAAAGCGGGGGTATTTTGGGTGAAGTCAAGATTCAGGGAATCGTACTCGCTCCAGAAAACATAATGAAAATCAAATCCTGCGCGGAACTTTTCTGTGATTTGGTAAGAAGCACCCAGGTTCACGGAACCCGGCAATGGCAGGGAGGCATTGAAGGTATTTTCCGGCGGAAAATTGCCTTCAAGCGAGGCAGGCACGGTGAATTTAGCATCCCCTTCTTCCATCTCCATTGTTACCGTCGAACGATAGGTCAAGCCCAATTCCAGCTTTTCACTCGGCCTGAATGATAGGCCCGCATTGAAACCCAAAGCTGTTGTACTGCCTTCCAGACTTGCCTGTCCTTCTGTACCATCCTGGCCACTGACAGGGATGGCTTTTTCCAGCTCTACCTTGCCATAAGCATACACCAGGCCTACTCCGAATCCCCATTTATCGGAGATTTTATAGGAAAGGCTTGGCTGGACATACACCGACATCAGGGAGATATTCTGGATCAGGTATCGTCCTGCCCAGTCATCTTCCCAAACCGTGGAACTTCCAAAGGGGGTATATACACCCAGTCCGAGGCTCAACTTATCGTTAAGCTTACCGGCGGCGTAGAGTGAGAAGGGCGTTCCCATCGGGTTATCCGTAGCTGCGTGATACACAGAAGGTGCTTCCTTGCGGAAAGCGACAGAAGAAAAGATCGGACTGATTCCTGCAGAAAGCTGTAGATTGCCCTCAAGGAAGACAAGAGACCCGGGGTTAAAGAATACGGAACTTGGACCGACCGTAAAGCCTGTACCGATGAGGCCCATCCCGGTTTGTTTCTGCCCCTGAAGTCCAACCTGAAATGATCCTGCAAAGGCAAAACTGCTGATTGCCATCACACAGATCAAAGTGGATAGTCGTTTTTTCATACTTGGTTTTTTGAAATTAGTCGGAAAAGATAGGGATTATTTTAGATATGAAATCCACCGCAAAGTTTTGTGTTGCAGAATGGCCTGCTTTCCTTGTTTCTACAATTGCCAGTTTACCGCTTCTTTGCCGGCACGTTTCAGGTAGGCATTTGCCTGGGAGAAGTGGCGGCAGCCGAAGAAGCCATTGTGAGCCGACAATGGCGAGGGGTGCGCTGCTTCAAGAATGCAGTGCTTCTCAGGATCGATGAGCCCTTTCTTTGCCTGCGCAAATCGTCCCCACAACATAAAGACCAGGTTTTCCCGCTCCCTTGAAAGTTTATAAATCGCTTTATCGGTAAAACGTTCCTATCCTTTTTTTTGATGTGATCCTGCCGTATTGGCCCTGACGGTGAGGGTGGCATTCAGCAGCAGCACCCCCTGCGTAGCCCAGGGTACAAGGCTTCCGTGTTCCGGAACAGCTATTCCAAGGTCTTCTTGAAACTCTTTCAAAATGTTTTGCAAAGAAGGCGGTTTTCGAATCCCGTCAGGAACGGAGAAGCACAGCCCGTGGGCCTGTCCGGGGCCGTGGTAAGGATCCTGTCCCAGTATCACCACCTTCACATCCTCAAAATCGGTGGCATTGAAAGCTGAAAAAATCTGATGGCCGGGAGGATAGACCGTATATTTCGTGCGCTCCTCCACCAGAAAAGATTTAAGGGCCGCAAAATAGGGCTGCCTGAATTCTTCTTCCAGTGCCTTTTTCCAGCCAGGGCTGATTTGGGGATTGACGGCCGCTTTCATTGGCTAAAGATACAAAGCTAAACATTCTGTCAGCATTGATGTTAGAATGAAGGCTGAACACCACCTCGATTGCACCCGACATAGTAAAATGTGTACATTTGTCTAAAATAATCCGCTCGTATGAAAAAACTGGCAATCGCATTCATCCTGCTTTCCGGACTCGTACTCCTGGTTTCCAGCTGCAAATCCACGGAGAAGTGCCCTGCCTATGGGGAGAGCAAGAGATATCAGAAAGAAATTGCTTATTAGTATTCCCGATGCGCATCCTCCTGCTGCTCATATTACCCCTCTTTTTTTTCACCCTTCCTGCACAGGAATTGGGCGATGATCTTCTCGCAGAAGAAGAAGGGGGTGAGGTACTGCTCAGGAAAGAGATCCACGGAGGATTGCACCTGCATACCCTGGGGTACGGCGCACATTTCCGGAGGGGCAGCAGCAACAATGTTTTCCGTAAGAACCTGATGGAGTTTGAATTGCTCACGATGCGCTCCCCGAAAGAGATCAGGACGGTCAATCCCTATTTCAACAATTCAAAAAGCTACGCCTACGGCAAAATGAACTCGGTTTGGCTTGCCCGGGCAGGATACAGCCATCATCGGCAACTGAATCGCAAACCTTATGAAGGCGGAGTGGAGGTAAGGTATTTCTACGGATTGGGAGCCTCCGTGGCCATTGCCAAGCCCATTTATCTGCATATCATTCAGTTTACCAGTTCATTTTACGAATTCTCCATTAGCACTGAGAAGTATGATCCCGAAGAACATTTCCTGGACAATATCCACGGCAGGGCCAGCTTCCTGCTGGGTTTTGATAAGGTAAGCGTCCATCCCGGGGGCTATGCCCGCTTCGGCTTTAATTTTGAATATAGCCCTGACTATGAGAAAATCAGGATGCTGGAGGTGGGTGCGGTGCTGGATGTTTTCCCTGTGACCCCGGTGGAGATTATGGCTTTCAACGACAAAGAGTATTATTTCCTGAATTTCTACGTCAGTTACAGTTTTGGCCGGAAGTACAATCGCGCTTTGAAGGAAGAATGAACAGTGGTCAGTGGTCAGTGGTCAGTGATCAGTGATCAGTGGTCAGTGGGCAGTGGGCAGTGGGCAGTTGAAGTGAGACTTGCGTTCTGCAAGCGTAGCGCAGCAGAATGCTTAGTCGAACTCATCCCGATGAACGAAGTGAATCGGGAGGGCAGTGATCAGTGATCAGTGATCAGTGGTCAGTTGAAGAGAGACTGTGGTTTGGTGAGCGAAGCGAAAACAAACCACTTGTCGAACTCTTGCTCTGAGCTTTTACCCTGAGCGCTTGCCCTGAGCGCTTGCCCTGAGCATAGCCGAAGGGTAGCCGGAGGGTAGCCGAAGGGTAGCCGAAGGGTAGCCGAAGTGCAGCCGAAGGGTAGCCGAAGTGTAGCCGAAGTGCAGCCGAAGGGTAGCCGAAGTGCAGCCGAAGGGTCGCTTTTCTCGCTAAAAATGAATGCGATAGGTCAACATCGGCATAAACCCCATTTGGTAGGCGGTGCTTACTTCTTCCTTATGTTTGTCCCAGCTTTGTGTAAAGACATTCTGATGGTTGGTCAGGTTTTGCATATCCACAGCCCATTCCTGGTTCAGCGACTGGCTGTTCAGGCGATAGGTGAGGCGGGCATTTAATCTGAAGTAGTCCGGAAATCTTGAGGCATAGGCCTGGTCCCAGTCGTATCGAGTAGCCTCATCCTCCCTTGAAGCTTCTTCATCCACCGGCAAATAGCGGCTGCCGCCTGCATACACCCCTTTCAGGTCAAAGGCCAGCATTCCCCGCTTTCCGGTTTTCCACTCATATCCTCCCAAAACATTGAATACAAAGTTATTGCTGAATGCCGAATGCCGCCATTCTCCATCATATCCCCGGTATCGTGCATCAAAAAGGGAAGTGGTTAATAGATAGTAGAAACCCTTTTGTAGGAATTTTTCAAGGGTCAGCTCTATGCCCACATTGCGTCCGATTCCACTGTTCTCCATATTATCGTAAGTCATAAAGGAGTATGCGCCGCCCTGACTGATCAGGGAGAACTCAGGCCTGCGCCAGGCTACAGGCACATCATAGAGGTACTGAAAATAGGCTTCTGCTTTCAGGCGGTGCCCCTCTCCCAATAAGCGCTCGTAGCCCGTCACAAGGTGCAGGGCCCGGGTGAAGTCCAGGTGGCGGTTGGTGGTTTCGTAATGTCCGGCCACTGTGTCTGTCAGTCGCTGACTGAAATAGGCCGCACGCATCTGCGATTGACTGTGCATTCCGAAGCCGAAGTTCAATGATTGGGCGGGCCGGAAGTCCCATTTCACAGCCAGGCGCGGTTCCAGGCTCTGGCTTGCATTTAAAAACAGGCGTGCTGCGTGCAATCCGGCGTTCAGGGAGAGCGCATCCGAGAAGCGGTGTTTCCATTGGAGAAATGCCCTGCCAAAACCCATCGTCCCGGTATTGTTCAGATAAAACAAGCCCCTGCCCAGCTTTCCGTTCCAGGCCTCCCCAACATAATGTACCTCGTAATAATCATAGACCAGCCCTGCGTTCAGAAGGTTCCGGCGGTTAAAACGGTGATATATAGATGTACTCAAGGTATATTTTCCTTCCCACAAGCGCTCGGTGATGTCTGCCGTATCCAGGCTGAAGCTCAGGTCGTAAATCTCTGTTTCCCCATCAATTCCGGAAACAGACAAGGCGGTGACAATCCGGGTATCCTCGCTCAGGTAATGCTGATGCCGGAGCCCCAGCACCCCCATCTTGTTTTTATAGTACAGATCTGTTCCGGCGAAGCCGTATTGGGCATCGTCCTCCTGGCTGTCGAGCATCGAAATCTGGTTGTTGCCTCCCAGTCCGAAAAGGGAGAGGTTCCCTTTCTTCAGGGGGAAATTCAGTTTAAAGGAAAGATCTTTGTATTTGGGAATGGCTGCGCCTGTGCCAAAGCTCATCCCCAGGGCGCGCAGTGCTTCCAGGGTGCTATAGCGAAAACTGATGAGGTAAGATGCCTGTGAGGATGGGGAAAAAGGGCCTTCTGCGCCGGCCTCAAAACCATTGAAACCCACCTGGCCCATAAACTCCCGTTTCTGATTGTTCCCATTGCGCATCCGCAGATCGAAAGCACCCGCCAGTGCATTTCCGTAGGAAGCCGGAAAGGCGCCGGTATAGAAATCGGAATTGGCCAGGAGGTTGTTGTTGAGCATACTGATGGGTCCACCTGTAGAACCCAGGGAACCAAAATGGTTGGGGTTGGGGATATCCACGCCTTCCAACCGCCAAAGCAGACCCAAGGGGGAATTTCCCCGGATAATGATATCATTGCGCTGATCTGACACAGAAGTCACCCCTGCGAAATTGGCTGCCATTCTGGAGGGATCCCCCAGGCTTCCGGCATAGCGCTCGGTTTCCTCTATGCTGAAAGAGCGGGCGCTCACCATTGCCATCTCATTCACCGCCTGATCTTTACGAACCTCAGGCACTATTTCCACCGATGTCAGCTCATACACCTTCTCTTCCAGGCTCACTTCTATCACCAATTCCTTCCCGCTTGTAAGCAGCAGATGATTCAGGCGCTGACTTTGGTATCCCAGCATACTGATTTCTATATCGACGCGGCCTACCGGCAAATCCTCAAGACGGAAGTACCCATCGATATTGGTGACGGTTCCCTTGAGTGGCACCGATCCCGGTACAATCACATTGGCGCCGGGCAAAGGCATATTGGTATAAGCATCCCTAACCCGGCCACGCAAAGTCTGGGTGAGCTCCTGGGGGAAGGCTGCTGCGGAGAGGAATAGCAGTATCAGAAACAAAGATGTACGACTTCGATGCATAGTACAGGCATTTTTCATTGGGTTCCCAGGATTTGCAAAGACTGTTCCAGCGAAGCACATCTTACACATTGCCAAACACATCTGCATTTTTATTGATGACAGATTGTCCGCATTGCTTCATTTGGGTGCACATTTCCGAACAGAGCCTGCATCCCCATCTGACACAAGATACTAAGTCCAAGTCAAGCGGACTTGCCCATTAACTCCTTTCATATTATCATTGAGATGGACATTCAAAACTGATCCATTGAACATTAAATTAACCTTTTTCTGTTAGCAAATTCCTCCTATCCGGAAGGCTTTGAAGGGGCAGAATACTATTTTTGTCGACCAAAGCCTGTACTCTGATGTTTAGATATAAAGTCCCGCTTCTTCTTTTCATCCTCTTGTTTCCTGCCTTGCGCGCTTCTGCCCCTCCGGGCTTATATGAAAGCGAGGTGGCTGATTTGCCCAAAGACCCTTGGGTGGAACAGCAGATTAGATCGATGGGGCTGCGGGAGAAGATTGCCCAGTTAATCTTCATCCGTGCCAACCTGAACGGGCTGTTGCTTCCAGAGGTGGACAGCCTGGTTGAGAAGTACGGAATGGGTGGTATCGTTTGGTTCAAAGGTAATCCGACGGATATTGCCCGCCACACCACCCGTTTGCAGCAAGTATCGAGCATACCCTTATTGGTTTGTATGGATGCAGAATGGGGAGTTGGAATGCGGGTAGACAGTGCCTGGAATTTCCCCCGGCAAATGACCCTGGGTGCCGTTCAGAACCTTGATCTTATTCGCGAGATGGCGGCCGAGACGGGGAGGCAGTGCCGGGCACTGGGCATACAGCTCAACTTTGCCCCCGTAGTGGATGTAAACAGCAATCCGCAAAACCCGGTGATCAATTCCCGCTCTTTTGGAGAAGACCCGGAATCTGTGGCCCTGAGAGGCAATGCTTACGTGGATGGACTGCGGCAGGCCGGCGTGCTCAGCACAGCAAAACACTTTCCCGGACACGGAGATACAGACAAAGATTCCCATCATACTTTACCTGTTATTCAGCGCAAAATGGAAAGCCTGGAAATGACAGACCTGATCCCTTTCAAAGCACTCCGAAAAAATGAAGTGGATGCGGTGATGACCGCCCACCTTGATGTGGTAGCGCTGGAAGAGGAAAAGGGATTGCCTTTTACCCTGAGTCATAAGGGGGTGAGCAAGCTTTTAAAGCAGAAACTCCGCTACAGGGGCTTGGTCATTACAGATGCCCTGGAAATGAAAGGCGTGACAGAGTACGGCAATCCCGGTGCCATTGAGGTCAGGGCTTTTCAAGCCGGCAATGACATACTGTTGATGCCCCTTGATCCACTCAGGGCGCTTGACTCATTGGAAGCTGCAGTACTGGAAGGACGAATCAGCGAAAAGATGATCGACCAGGCTTGTCGCAAGGTACTGCTGGCGAAGAAAAAGGCCCGTATCGCTCCTCCCCTCGACCCGGCTGCTACAGATTGGGATCAAACCCTCAAGGGAAATCAGTGCGCCGACATCCATTATCGCATCCTGAAAGATGCCATTACCCTGATCTCAAACCAGCGCGATATCATCCCCCTTGCTCCTGCCCCGCGGAGCAATTACGCAAGTCTTGCTATCAATCGGAAAGAGACAAGCCTTTTTCAGCGAACCCTTGAGATATACGCCCCCTTTGACCATTTTAACCTTTCTCCTAAGCCTGCCGTTTTTGAGAAAGAGGGTGTGGCGGAATCCCTGAAAAATTACAGTACCATCATTGTCGGTCTCTATGGCCTCTCCCAATGGCCTCAACGCAATTATGGTCTCGATGAGGCGACGCTTTCATTTATCCGTCAGCTTGCCAGGGATAAGCAGGTCATCCTTACTGTTTTTGGAAACCCTTACGCCCTGAACCTACTGGAAGAAAAAGATCAGCTTTCAGGAATACAGATAGCTTATGAAGAAAGTGATTTTGCAGAAACAGCTGCTGCACAGGCCCTGGCAGGAGCCAAGGACCACAAGGGCAAGCTTCCTGTAAGCATACGGGGCTTTACGGCTGGTACCAGCCTTCAAACGCAGGCAATCAACCTGCTATCGATCACAAGCCCTGTGCGTGCCGGCTTCCGTCCTGAGATCGAATCGGTGATTGATGCCATCGCCCTGGAAGGCATTCAAAAGAAAGCCTATCCCTCCTGTCAGATATTGCTGGCCAAAGACGGCAAAATCTTTTATCATAAAGCATTGGGATACCAAACTTACGATTCCATTATGCCAGTCAGCACCAGCGATATTTACGACCTGGCATCCCTGACAAAAACGATGGCTACCACCCTGGCGCTGATGAAGCTCTACGATGAGGGCCGCATTGACCTGAACGCTACTTTGGCCGACTATCTTCCTGATCTGAAAGGCTCCAATAAAGCCTCACTGCGTTTGCGCGATGTATTGGCCCACCAGGCCGGACTGAAGCCCTGGATTCCTTTTTATAAAAGATTGCAGGATGCAGAGCATAAGCACAGAAAGATCTTCTCCGATTACCCGGATGAAGACTTCAGCATTACTGTCAGCCAGGGAAAGTATATGCACAAAGCCTATCTGGATACGCTCTGGGCTGATATCCGGGATTCTGAACTCCTTAGGGAAAAAAAATACAAATACAGCGACCTGGGCTTTTATTACCTGAAGGAGATCATTGAGCGGGTGAGTGAGCTTAAGATACAGGATTATCTGGATCAGCACTTCTACAAACCGCTTGGTTTGTCCCATACTGCCTTCCTGCCTGCCACGGTGTTCTGTTTGAACAATATTGTTCCAAGTGAAGACGACACGGCGTTCCGGAAAATGATCCTCAGGGGTGATGTTCACGATCCGGGGGCTGCGATGTTGGGAGGCGTGGGCGGACACGCCGGTTTGTTCTCCAATGCCTCGGATATGGCCGTGGTGATGCAGATGCTTCTGAATGATGGTATATACGGCGGCAAGCGCTACCTTGAACCAGTAACCATAAGGGAATTCACGCGCCAACAGTTCCCGCTGAATAAAAACCGCAGGGGTTTGGGCTTCGACAAACCAGATCCGAATGACAGAAAGAACGGCCCCGGTGCAGCCTCGGGATCTCTCAACAGCTTCGGACATAGCGGGTTTACCGGAACGTACATATGGGCAGATGCAGAAAGTGGCATCGTATATGTCTTCCTTTCAAACCGTACCTGGCCCTATGGAGGGGAAAACAAACTGGCTAGAATGAATATCCGCACCCGGATACTGGAGGCAGTTTACGAAAACCTGCAAGACCAATAATGCAAAACGCCCCGGCTTAACCTTCAAACAAGGTTTTGCCAGGGCTGAATTGCGGATTCCAGACTGCGCTGATCAGAATTGCTTCAGATCTACATCTACCACCACCTCAATCTCTTTGGCAATATTGTTCATTACAGCATTCGGAATCTTGATATCATAATCGGCCGGAGCAACCATAAAACGGGCATCCCCTTTAATGCCATCCTCTTTCCATTGCAAGCTTCCTTTTTCAGAAATCTCCCTGGTGACCCCGTGAATGGTCAACTTGCCTTCTATGGAGACTTCCATTGTTTCGGGCTTCTCTTTGCCAAAAACATCTATCTCTTTGATAAGGCCGTCAAATGTTGCACTGGGATACTTGTCTGATTCCACATAGTTCTCATTAAAATGCTCCTGCATCAGGGCTTTCTCGAATTCAAATGACTTCATCAAGACCTTGAAGACCATTTTCCCGCTGGTGATATCCAGGGCTGCATTGACCTGCTTATTATGGGCTTCGATATTTTCAATCGGTGTTTCGGAGAAGAAGCTGATGTTTCCGTTTTTGGTCAGATAGCGTTGTGCCTGACCGGGTAATGCCAGCATCGCTGCCAGCACAAAGGTGATGATTGTTGCTTTCATAAAATCAGGGTTATTGAATTAATATACATTTCTCAAGAATAACATCCACTTCGTTGAAGCCGGTACAATAACCCTTGATGGCCAAAAGGTTTCCCGGCTGAAGCAGGCTTTCATCAGGGACGTGGGCAGGATGAAAAGTACAACGCACTCCCTGGTCTCCAAACATTCCCTCTTCCAGCACAAAAACCGCCACCAGGGTTGAATCCAGGGGTTCCACACTGTGCAACTCCCCCTCAACTTCAAGTACTTTACCGGTATAGCGCTCATTGGCTGAGTTGAGATCCTGAACATAGTCAGCATAGAGTTCGGCAACGGAAACCTGAAACTCCGCTTTCATCGCAGTGTAGTCAGGATGTGGCTTATTGTACATCAGGTAGGCCACCAACAATGCGGCGGCAGCTCCAACAAGGATCAAAATGACCCAGAATCTCCTGGATTTCAGCATCATACTTTGGTTTTGGTTCAGTTAAACAAATAATATGCATTTTTGGTTCAGCAATTCGCCCATTAAAAGTGTTGTCGTGAATAAACAGCAAACCTGACATCACCACGGGAAGCATCAATCAATGGCATATTTAAACATTATTTAGCACAGGCTGATGAAATTCATTACACAGATCACTACCCTCTTTATATTGCTTTTGGTTATCACCGGAACCACCTATGTATTGTTTGTGCTTTCAGCCGCGTGGTTTTCTTCTCCCGGACTAATGCTGTCATTTTCTATCTTGTTGAATGTTGGGATGAGTTCACTCTTTACCCGCATTCTTATGGGCAGTTTTCGATTTCCTTCTGCCAGAAGGCGGGGCACCGTAATGATCGGCCTATTCCTCTGTTGCTGGATAATCCTTTATTCTTTTGGTATCCAGAGGAAGTTGCCGGGCAGCCCGATGGCTGAATCACATATTCTGCGCAGCCTGACATCCACTTTCACTGCGGAAGATGGAAGCAAGATAGCTTATCTTCAGTATTCTCCGGATAGTCTTGCCTTACCCATTCCCCTGGTTTACCTGCATCCTGGCCCTGGAGCATACGGATTGGAAAATGAAGCACTTACGGATTTGCTTTCCACTTTGGCTGGGCAAGGGATTGCATCCTTTGCCTTTGATCGTCCGGGTTCCGGCTTATCTGACAGGCTGGAAAACCCGGCCCTCTATTCCAGGGAAAGACAGATCGAATACCTGCATCAGATTCTGCAAAATGATATGCTTCCTGAGCAGGTTTTCTTGTTAGGGGAATCCTATGGAGCCGTATTGGCAGCCCGTTACGCTGCAAGCTATCCTTCGCAGATCGCCGGGTTGATCCTGCTTTCTCCCGGACCATTATACAATCGCTTCAGCCGTGAGAGTACCAATCTATACAGCCGTCTGCCTATGGCCGAGAAGAAGACTGTTACCGGAATGCGCGCTCAGTTCAGGGTGTGGACCGCCTCGCTAATGAGTCAGCGAAACCCGCAGACAGCCCGGCAGTTTCTTCCTGATGAAGAAGCGGATGCCTGGTTCAGCCGGCTTTTTCTGAAAATGACCCCGGGTGGATTCTGTGACAGCCTGCGCACAGATTATCCGGCGGGCCGGGCCGGATTCTGGAGCAGCCTGTGGACGGCCCGCAACGAAAGGGGAGATACGAGCCGGGTAAGCATATCCGACACTTCATCCGTTTTTCCGGTACTTATTCTGCGCGGACGCTGCGACTATTTGCCTGAAACAGTGATTATGGATTATTACAATCTTTTTCCGCACACCAGGATTCTGCAATTGGAAGATGCAGGGCATTTCATAATGAATGAAAGAACAAAAATACTGGAGGAGATCATTGTCAGTGAAATGAAAGCAAAAGAATGATGTACAAGGCTTGGGTGCAGGGCAGCCATTCGTGGGGGTTGAATGGGCTGCCCTGCAGCCTTGTCTGGAGGGGGGTTGGAGGGTCTTGATTTCTTAAGAACGAGGTGTAAATGTAAAAAAAATATATGCTCGCTTCAAGCCTACGGTATGGAAAATTCAGTTTTCGGTTGATATTTTTAATCTAGCTGCCTGATTGTATGAAGTTTAAATATGTGATTTTTTTCACAATGTTCCTCACAGGAATGATACCCTCTCAAGGATCAAGGGCTTCAGAAAGAGAAAAGTCGGGCCTGAGCGGGGCTTATGTATTCTCATTGGCGGGGCCGTCTTTCTTTCAAACCCCTTCCCTGATCACCAATGGAATAACATTGATGGGATACAATGCTGGGGTGACCGAAGATCTGATTGCCTCGGCCACCTACTGGGAAAACTTTGTGGATGGTCACCTTTTCATACTGGAATACCACATTCCCATCCCCCGGAATGGAATTCAAATCCTTTTGGGTGCCCTTTACCGTGGCGAAACAGCCGTCGCATACAGCGAGATATTCTACCAGCCACCCTATGTTTTTTCAGGAACAGAGATGGTCTCGAACGGGGGAGGCCTTTATGCGGGGCTTAGTGTAGGCAAAAGGAGGGGGAAGATTAGTGGATTCACTGATCTTGCACTGGCCTATTTTAACTTCAGCCGGACATACCTGTATTCTTTCTATCTGGATCCGCAATCGGGTGGAAAGATTATTGAAAAAAGGATCAGAGAGAAGACCTTTTCTTCTGGCCCGGGAATCTGGGCGAAAGCAGGCTTCACCTGGCATCATCGCACTCTTTCCATCTCTCCCTTCTTCGCCCTGCTATGGCGGCAACAGCAAGAGATGCGCTACAGCGACCTGGGCCCGGGCATCCGCATCACATACCCCTTTCCCTATCATTAAGGAAAGGCTTTTTCGGGCAGGCCGATGTGCCTGCACATTCTTATCTTTGCGAACTCATTCCCTGATCAATGGAAAAACACTTCAGTCCCTTCCGGGATCATATCATTGGACAACATCTTCGCTTTCCCACTCCTTATGGTGATCAGCCCCTTCTTTATGCCGACTGGATTGCCAGCGGACGCCTTTACCGTCCCATCGAAGAAAAGCTTATCCATACTTTCGGTCCATTTCTGGGCAATACCCATACGGAAACCAGTGAAACCGGCACCTTGATGACAAAATCTTACCATCTGGCGCACAGGAAGATCAAAGAGCACGTGAACGCAGGGCCAAACGATGTGATCATCACTTCCGGGTTTGGGATGACCGGCGTGGTCAATAAATTTCAACGCATTCTCGGACTCAAGTCCTGCCATCGAACCATTGCTAAAGATTGCATTCCAAAAGAAGACAAGCCCGTGGTCTTCGTCACCCATATGGAGCATCACTCCAATCACACTTCCTGGTTCGAAACCATTGCCGATGTGGTACAGCTAAAGCCCGACAAAGATTTGCTGGTGGATTTGGATAATCTGAGGGAAGAGTTGGAGAAGCACAAGAATCGAAAACTGAAGATCGGTGCTTTCACGGCCTGTTCAAATGTGACCGGCATCGAAACCCCTTATCATCAGATGGCAGCCATAATGCACGAATATGGCGGGCTATGCTTTGTGGATTTTGCCGCATCGGCACCTTATGTTAATATAGATATGCATCCGGAAGACCCTATGCAGAAATTGGATGCCATCTTTTTCTCTCCACATAAGTTTCTGGGTGGGCCGGGTTCATCGGGGGTTCTCATCTTCGACGCCTCCTTATATCAAAATGCCACTCCCGACCAGCCGGGTGGAGGTACTGTTGACTGGACCAATCCCTGGGGTGAATACAAATACATTGATGACATTGAAGCCCGGGAAGATGGCGGTACCCCCGGATTTCTGCAAGCCATCAAGACCGCCCTGGCCATCGAGCTGAAGCTGCAAATGGGTGTCAGAAATATCAGGGAGAGAGAGCGGGAGATGGTTGAAATGGCATTCCCTCTTTTCCGAAGCATTCCCGCTTTGCACCTTTTGGCAGATCATACAGAAGAGCGCCTGGGCATTTTCTCCTTTTACCTGGACAAGCTGCATTACAATCTGGTGGTCAAGATACTGAATGACCGTTTTGGCATTCAATCACGGGGTGGATGTGCCTGTGCGGGCACATACGGCCATTTTCTGCTGGATGTTTCATACGACCGTTCGAGGCAGATCACAGAACGGATCACCCACGGCGATCTGAGTGAAAAACCGGGCTGGGTCAGGATTTCCCTGCATCCCACTATGACCAATGAGGAATTGGCTTTTATTGCCGATGCCATACATCAGACCAGCCGGAATGGGAAAAAGTGGGCTGAGGATTACATTTATAATAATCGGACAAATGAGTTCAGGCATCGTTCTGAACCGGAAGACAAGACTGTGTGGGTAAGAGAATGGTTCAGGCTGCCTTCTCCGGATGAGATCAGGCCGGCCAAGTAGTGTTTTCTGATATGAAAGGATTCCTGAAGAGTATACATTATGCCCTGCGGGGTTTTCGCTTCGGATGGCAGGAACGCAATTTTCGCCTCCACCTCCTGGCATTGGCAGGAGTGATCCCGGGCGGATTACTCCTGGGTCTAAGTAGCCTGGAATGGCTGTCAGTAGCCTTGTGCAGCGGAATGGTGATGGCAGCCGAATTGGGCAATACTGCCCTGGAAAAGCTGACAGACCTGGTTCATCCGGAGCAGCACCCCGGGGCAGGAAAAATCAAAGACCTGGGTGCTGCTGCTGTGCTGGTGAGCGCCTTTACCGCGCTTGTTGTGGCTCTCATCCTGCTCTACCGTCATCTCTGAGGAATCACAGCACTTTTACCTTTTTGCGTACTTTTGCCCCTAAAGAAACCCCCGGATGGCCGTCAAAGCAAACAAGCCAAGAAACAATACCCTGAAAAATGGCGATACAACCCGCAAGCGAAAGAATAAAGCAGCGGGAAAACCGGGTCTCGTTCAAGCCATAAAGAGTGACCGAACGCGTCGCAGTTTCGGGCTCTTTCTGCTCATTTTTTCGGCTTACCTGCTCATTGCATACATCAGCTATCTTTTTTCCTGGAAGCTGGACGACAGTTTGCGGCTTTCCCTTGCGGAGATTTTCTCGGAAAAGACGGTTGAGGCAAGAAATCTGGGTGGCCGCCTTGGACACGCCCTGGCTTACCTCTCCATCAAGCAGGGATTTGGCATCGCTGCACTGCTCCTCCCTCCCCTCTTCTTTATATACGGAGTAAAAATATCCACAGGTATTCGCCTGCTTCCCCTGGCCCGAACCACCTGGCATACTTTGGCAGGACTGCTTTGGATATCCTTTGCCCTTGCTTTTCTGCTCTCTTCAGGCAAGTATGCCATACTGGGCGGGAATACCGGAACACAGATGAATACTTGGTTCAACAGTCTGCTCGGAATACCCGGCACCGCTCTATTGCTGCTATTCACCCTCGGCACCTATCTGATGACATCCTGGAACATCTCCTTCAGGAAATGGTTTGCACGCAGGAATGAAGCAGAGCCCCCCCCCACCTTGAAAGAAGACAAGGGGCAGGATGCAAACCCTCAATATCACAATCCCCTGATGCAGGAAGCAGAAGACAGCCAGGAAGAGGCACCAACAAGATCGGATCAAAATGCAAATCATCCGTCCAGGGTGATCGATCTGGATGTGGAGGAGCAAGCCACTGCTGCCGAATCCCCTGGCAATGAGGATGAGATTGAAATGACGATCGAAGAAACCAGGGAAGAAGCAAAGGCAACAGAGGAGCCCGTGGCCCTCAAGGAACATTATGGCCTGGAAGATCCTTTTGACCCAACCCTCGACCTGTCCACGTATCAAAGGCCTGCCCTCGAACTGCTCAGCGACTACCCGGCCCGGGAAGGCGGGGTTAATGAACAAGAGCTGAAAGCCAATAAGGAAAGAATCGTAAAGACCCTTCAGAGCTATGGGATACAGATCGACAAGATCAAAGCAACCATAGGGCCCACCATTACCCTCTACGAAATTGTCCCTGCTCCGGGCATCCGGATTTCAAAAATTAAAAATCTGGCCGATGATATTGCATTGAGTCTTTCGGCCATCGGTATCCGTATTATCGCGCCTTTACCCGGAAAGGGGACCATTGGCATTGAGGTTCCAAACCAGAAACCTGAAATCGTATCGATCAAATCTGTCCTGGGTTCAGAGCGCTTTATTCAGGCGAAAATGGAGCTGCCTATCGCCCTGGGCAAGACCATCTCCAATGAGAGTTATATTGCCGACCTCACAAGAATGCCCCACCTGCTTATAGCAGGTGCCACAGGACAGGGAAAATCCGTTGGATTGAATGCCATCATTGCCAGCCTGCTCTATCGTAAGCATCCGGCCGAACTCAAATTTGTGATGGTAGATCCCAAAAAAGTAGAGCTCACCCTGTTCAACAAAATTGAGCGTCATTTTCTGGCTAAGCTGCCAGACAGCGATGAAGCGATCATCACGGATACCCGCTCTGTGGTACGCACCCTGAATTCCTTGGGCATTGAGATGGACCGGCGATACGATCTGCTGAACCACGCCCAGGTGCGCAACATCAAAGAATACAACCAGAAGTTTCTGGGCCGCACCCTCAGTCCCAACGATGGGCACCGCTTTCTCCCCTACCTGGTGGTCATCATTGATGAGTTTGCCGATCTGATTATGACCGCCGGAAAAGAAGTGGAGTTACCCCTGACCCGTCTGGCTCAGCTGGCCCGGGCAATTGGGATTCACCTGGTGATCGCTACCCAAAGGCCTTCCACCAATATCATCACCGGAACAATCAAGGCGAATTTCCCGGCCCGCATCGCTTTCCGTGTCATCTCTCAAATTGACAGCCGCACTATCCTTGACTCTACCGGGGCCAACCATCTGATTGGCCGGGGAGATATGCTGCTCAGCACAGGAAGCGACCTGATCCGCTTGCAATGCGCCTTTGTGGATACACCTGAAGTAGAGAAGGTAACCGACTTTATCGGTTCTCAACGCGGATATCCCGATGCACACCATTTGCCTGAGTACCTCGATGAACAGGATGAAGCCAACAAAGACCTCGACCCCAACGACAGGGATGATATGTTTGATGAGGCTGCCCGTGTGATTGTGCAGCATCAGCACGGATCTACCTCCCTTCTGCAACGAAAACTTAAGCTCGGATACAACAGGGCAGGTCGCATCATCGACCAGTTGGAAGCTGCCGGAATCGTGGGTCCCTTTGAAGGCTCCAAGGCCAGAGAGGTTAAAATTAAAGACGAAGCCACTCTGGAACAGTATTTGAAAGATCTCAGTGAACGTAATCTTCTTTAAGCCTCTTCTTATGAAAAAAACATTGATCACCCATATTCTCTTCCTGATTGTTTTGATACCTGCGCTTGGGCAGGAAAGGCAGGCAGGAGAAATCCTTCGTGAGGTAGCCGACCTGACCCGCAGTTATGAGACCATACAGGTGAAGTTCTCTTATAATATGGATAATGCGGATGCGGGCATTCACGAGAAGTACGATGGCAAACTGCTGATTCGCGGAGATATGTATCGCCTGGAAGTAGGCGGCCAGCTGGTGATCACTGATGGAAAGACGATATGGACATATATCCGGGATGCGGAAGAGGTTCAGATCCACAGTGCGGAAGACCACAGCGAAGCCATCACTCCGTCTAATTTATTCACCTCATATCACGAGGATTATCGCTCCAAACTTATCCGCGAAGGCTTGGAAAACGGAAAGCCATCCTATGTTATTGATCTGATTCCCAATACGGGGAAATCATTTTTCAAAGTCAGGGTCATTGTGGAAAAACAGAAGAAACACATCAGCAGCTTTGCAATTTACGAGCGCAATGGCAGCATATTCACCTATCAGATCAAGGAATTTACGCCCAATGTAAAAGCAGAACCCAGCCTGTTCCGCTTTCAGAAATCTGAATTTCCTGAGGCCGACATCATTGATATGCGTTAGGCTACCCAACTCAATGCCCCTTGACTAAACAACTCCGTGAACCTTCCGTTGACAGCCGGGCAGCGAAACGCCGTGCGTGGGTGGACCGCATTATTTTTTTCACTGTCTTTAGCCTGGCCGGCCCCAGTACCGCTTTCATCGGAGCCTGGCTCAAGCCCTACCTGGGCTTGGGTAAGGGTACCCCATTGTGGATCAGCATCCTGTATTTCATCCTGATCACCCTGCCTATCCATCAGGCACTGGTATTGCTATATGGTTGGTTTTTCGGTCGATTCCGCTTCTTCCTGGATTATGAGATCCGGTTTTTCAAGAAGATCGGCCGCTTCTTCACTGCGAAAAGAAATAGGCCGGGAAGAGAGAAGAAGGATTAGCAGAAGTTCTGTACTTTTATACGGGCTAAGCCAAATCTTATCCAACAAATCTGATCGCAATATGAAAGACAAAGCCATAGAGATCCTGCGCCAGCAGCTTCTCCGCCTGGATCACCCTGATTTTGATCTGGAAGGATGGAAGAGCCAGACCATAGTCTTGCTGGGCAGGATATTCGGGGAAAGATCATACAAGACCGAGCGAATTCGCAATCTTCACTATGATTACAGTAGTTGGGCTTTGCGGGATACACGCGGCAAATCCTCTCCTCTGGAAGCGGCCAAACAAAGCGCCAGAGACCTTTTGGAGGCAGCCCTCACCGAGCTGGAACAATTCGGAGTACCGGACGAAGCCGGATCATCACCTGTGCTGGATGCCATCAGGGCTTCGCTGGAAGAGCACGTAAAAATCTCCACGTACCGGAACATCGCCCGCATTCTGCAAGCAGATATTGCAGCGGACAAGCGGCGCGAAGAACTGCGCGACCTGCTTAGAGATGCTCATCCCGATTTGCCGGAAGACTTTTTTATCAGCCTCTTCAGTCACCCGGGAATGAAGGGACAACTCAAAGAATAAGCCCTACTCGGGATCGCTTAGTTCATATTTTGGTTTGCGTCCCGGCATAAACTGATTCCCTTCTTCATCTTCGCGCAAAACCTTTATTCTCTCTCCTTCCTTGACAGAGTCCGTGTCAATCAGAAAACCTTTGGCCCAGGTCTCCTTCTTGGAAGCAGTGCCCTCTTCATCAAAAACGATCCAGACCCCTTCTTTCAATGAATTCTGGTATGTTCCGGACATCATTGACCTGCCGGAAGGATAATAGAACTGAGCCAGTCCTTCCAGGCGATCATCCTGGTAGATAGCACGGGACTTCAGCTGTCCATCCGGATAGTACTGCCTCCAAATCCCTTCTCTCCGGTCGTTTTCCCAGGGAATTTCTTCGCTCGCCTGCCCATTCTCATAATAGGTGATCCAACTCCCGTGTTTTACCCCTTCCTTGTATGTTTCAGTGGCCACCATCACTTCATTTTCATTGTAATAGTTCCACTGTCCATCCTTCTTCTGGTCGATATAGCGACCCTCGGCCATCAATCTGCCATTGGGGTGATACAGGCGGCTGTCTGCATACTTTCCCGCCTCCGAAAACACACTTACGGCTTTGAGTTTACCGTCAGGATAATAATACTGAAAGGTACCATAAGGTTTATCCGCTTTGAACTGGCCCTCATATACCAGGCTTCGTCCATCCAGTTTTCTCCACGGACCTTCTTTCCGCCCCTGCTCATCAGTCTGGTTCCATTCTGCCTGTGCATTAAGGTTGAGCGACAAGCACAGTCCCAGCAGAAGTGGGAGGATGGAGGGGAAAATGTTTCTTTTAAAAAAATCTCTTCTCATATATTAAACGCAAGCAGCTATGATGCCATCCCCGGGAAAACCCTTCCCCCGGAAGGTAAGAACTGGCCAAAATTAAACCAATATCCCCTACTTTTGCAAAGAAGCAATGAATTTAGAATGATTGATATTCCCTCAAAACTCCTGGAAAATGCTGTGAATGAAATATCCCGGCTTCCCGGAATCGGAAAAAAGACAGCCCTCAGAATGGCGCTCCACCTCTTGAGAAAGCCGCCTGCTGAAGCCAGAGCCCTGGGTGAGTCCATTATCCGGATGAGGGAGGAAATCAAGGAGTGTGAGCTCTGCCATAACATATCTGATACCAGCCGCTGCCATATTTGCAATGATGCCGGAAGAGATCCCGCTATGATATGCGTACTGGAGGATGTCAGGGATATGATGGCCATTGAGCAAACCCGGCAGTTCAGGGGACGTTACCATATCCTCGGAGGACTGATATCTCCTATGGATGGGATAGGACCACAAGATCTCCACTCTGCTTCTCTTTTTGCCAGAATGGATACAGAAGATATCCGTGAGGTCTTGCTGGCACTCCCAACCACCGTTGAAGGCGACACCACCGCCTTCTTCCTTTTCCGTCAACTCAAAGAAAAAAACATTCGGATTACCGCCTTGTCCAGGGGACTTGCTGTGGGTGATGAGCTGGAATTTACCGACGAACTTACCCTGGGAAGATCTATTCTGCAAAGGATGCTTTTCGAAGATACCCTGCAGCAGAGACACTAAGCACCTGATTCTTCCGGTAATCCGTCCAAGATACTGAGCTGTACCGGCTTATAAGACTCATCGAAGAGTTTGAGTTGGTTCCTGCTGACCGGCTCAGGATCATCCGGGATCAGGTGGGCGTTGCGATGCATAAACTCCTTCAGGGCTTTTTTGAACATTTTATTGGGTGTAAGCCCCATTGCGCGACACAGCTTCAACATTTCACCGTATTGCAGGACTGAGAGCTTGAAGCGAATGTGTCGGAACTTAGTTTTGCGCTTGCGAGGATGTGCAGCCATAAGCCAAAATAATATGCATAAAACTAAAGGGGAGAGAAATGGCAGGATGCATAAAGTGCCAAAAGATATTCACGCTTGAGTGTTGATTTAATTTACCTCTGCGTCATCCACGCACTTTTTGAGCCGCTCGCGGAAAACCTCGGCCAGGCGTAGTGCCGTTTCCTGATTATGGCTCTCAGCGTAGATCCGGATGATGGGCTCAGTATTCGACTGACGCAGGTGCACCCATTCTGCGTCAAGCTGAATCCATAAGCCATCTCTGCGATCCAGGGTATCCGCATCCAGCTGCCCGGAAAAGCGTTCAAGCAATGCGGAAGGAGAAATGTCGGAAGGGAGTTCCATCTTCAATTTGGCAATCGCATAATCAGGCAGGCTGCGGCGCAACTGAACAAGTGATTGCCTTTTATGGGCAAGTGAACTCAAAATCAGGGCAATGCCGCTTAATGCATCTCTTCCGGAATGAATTTCGGGAAAAATCACCCCTCCGTTACCCTCTCCTCCAATGATGGCCTTCACCCTTTGCATCTCACTGACCACATTAACTTCACCCACTGCGGAGGTGTATCGCTTGCCCCCGTACTTTTCTGCAATATCATTCAAGGCACGGGTAGAGCTGAGATTGGAAACCACATCCCCCCCTCTCCTGCCGAGCACATAATCGGCTGCCGCCACCAGGGTATATTCCTCTCCGAAGAAGCTGCCGTCTTCACAAACCAGGGCCAGGCGATCCACATCGGGATCAACGGCAATGCCGATGCGTGACTCCCGCCTGCACATTTCACTTAATTCGGTGAGGTGAGCAGGCAAGGGTTCAGGATTATGGGCAAAATGTCCATCAGGAGTGCCATTGATCAGATGATAATCACGCACACCCAGGGCTTCAAAAAGTGCGGGTAAGGCGATTGCCCCAACCGAATTGACCACATCGGCGCCCAGACGGAATCCGGCATTACGGATAGCCGGCACATCCACCAGGGGGTGCTTCAGGATCAGAGCAATATGACGTTCTATCCAGGTGTGGTCGAGCGAATAACTACCCAGGAATGAATGGGGGGCATAACATACGGGATGCTTCAGGAACTGATGGAGTTTTTCTCCATCCCGGGCGCTCAGGAAGGCTCCCTGTGCATCGAGCAGTTTCAGTGCATTCCATTCTGCCGGATTATGGCTGGCGGTGAGAACAATGCCTCCAATGGCATCGCTGTGGCGGGTTGCCAGAGCTACGGTAGGCGTGGGGGCCAATCCAATATCCATCACATCCAGTCCGACCGCCATCAGGTTGCTGCTGACTGCCCGCGAGAGCATCTCTCCTGAAGTGCGTGCATCGCGGCCCAGGATAATGGTTCCCCTGCTTCGTCCGGCTTGCTCACGGATGAGGGCGGCGTAGGCTCCGCAGTATTGAATGAGGGCTTCAGGGTTGAGGTTATCACCGGCAAGCCCGCCAATGGTTCCGCGAATACCGGAAATAGATGAAATCAAAGGCATATCGAGGTTTTTTGCGAAAGTACTAAAAAAGCAGGCAGGGACTCTGCGGCGGTGTTGTCTATGGGTATGTTCACGGCTGTGTTCCGATTTTCCCTACTTTTGCTGCATATTTTTGATAGAATGCACGAAGAGGATTTTGAAGATATTAGGGAGCTGGTGTCAAGATATGAAACTGCACTGGAACAGGGGCAAAATCTCTTTTTCGATGTGGACGAATTCGAGATGATCATCGATCATTATCTGATGCACAATGAAATCAGTCAAGCTTCGCGAGTGCTTGAGGCGGCCAGAGTTCAACATCCGGCTGAAGTCCTGTTGCGTCTGAAAGAAGCACAAATCCTGGTGGGAAAAAGGCGATTTGAAAAAGCCTTGAAAATCCTGGATGAGTTGGATGAAATGAATCCGGGAGATCCTGAAATCGAACGGAATAGGGCAAATGTGTACAGCATTTTGGGAGAATTCGAAAAAGCGATTGCAATCTATTTGCAACTGCTTGAACACGCAAGGGATGACAGGGATGAGCTGCTCAGCGAGATCGCTTTTGAATACGAGAACATTGGCAACTTTGAGCTGGCGCTAAAATACTTTAAGCTCGCCCTGGAGGAGAACCCTGAGAATGAATCCGTGATTTACGAGCTTTCCTTCTGTTTTGAGATTGTGGACAAGCTTGAAGAGAGTGTGGGATACTTCAGTGCTTTTATCGACCGGAATCCATACTCTGCCATCGCCTGGTTCAGCCTTGGGGTTGCTTACAACTCTGCTGAATTATACGAAAAGGCTGTACAGGCTTTCGATTATGCCCTGGCTATTGATGACACCTTTGCCGCTGCTTATTTTAACAAGGCTAATGCTTTGGCCAACATAGGGTTTTATCACCAGGCCATTGCAGCATACAAGGAAACCTTCCGCTGTGAAACACCCGAGGCTGTGACGCACTATTACATCGGGGAGTGCTATGAGCGCCTGGAGGATTTTCATCACGCCCGTCTCTTCTTTATCAAAGCCATTGAGATCGATAAAAAAATGGCGGATGCCTGGATGGGAGCCGGAGCTGCCTCTGAAGCCCTGAATGAATACAAGGAAGCCCTGCGCTATATGCGCAAGGCCTGTGAGTTGGACAAAACCAATGCAGAGTATTGGTTCCTGCTGGGGGATACGCTGGTAATGAACAATGAATTGGAAGAAGCCCTGACAGCTTATCAGCGGGTCACTGAGATTGAACCGGATAATCCGGAGATCTGGCTGGAATACTCAGACCTTTTGTCCAGCAGGTTTGGAAAAATGGAAGAAGCCATTGCCATCTTATTGAAGGGCATTGAAAACCTTCCTGCCAAACCCGACCTGTTCTATCGACTGGGAGCATATTATATGCTGAGCGGAAGGCAGCAGCAGGCTTTTAAGACTTTTGGTGAAGCATTGAAGATGGACTTTGACGGCCACGCCGAGATATTTGAGTACAAGCCTGAACTCAGGCTGAATGCTGACATCCTTCATTTGATCGACACTTACCGACCGAGCATCCAAACCCGTCCGGGCAATAAGACCAAGTAAAATGCGCGAATACTTTTCAGTCCTGCTCAAGGGGGCGGCAATGGGTGTAGCCAATGTGATTCCGGGAGTATCCGGTGGAACCATAGCCTTGATCACCAATATTTTTGAACGGCTCATCCACGCAGTAAAATCCTTCGATATTCAGGCCTTCCGGCTACTCCTTTCAGGCCGCATCCGCTCCTTCATCAAGCATACCGACCTCTATTTCCTGATTGCCATATTCGCAGGGATCGGACTGGCCATTGTGAGCATAGCCAGGCTGTTTGAGCATCTGTTTGCACACTATCCCGTGCATATCTGGGCATACTTCTTCGGCCTGATCCTGGCTTCGGTGTTTTTTGTAGGGAAGACCATCAAAGATTGGCGATGGTCGGGAGTGCTCTTTCTTGTCCTGGGAAGCGCCTTGGCCCTGACCCTCACATTTTTGAATCCGGCTACAGAAAACGATGGTTTCATTTATCTGATGCTTTGCGGCGTGGCAGCAATGTGCAGTATGATCCTGCCCGGGCTCTCCGGTTCCTTTATTCTGATTCTGATGGGAAACTATCAGTTGGTGATGATTGAAGCGGTCAACGATCTTCGCCTCGACATTTTATTGCCGGTAGCCCTCGGTGCCCTCGTCGGGTTGGTGGCCTTTTCGCACCTCTTGTCGTGGATATTCAAAAAGTTCAGAGACCAGACCATAGCTCTGCTTACCGGATTCATATTCGGATCACTCAGTATATTGTGGCCCTGGAAACACACCCTGTATTTGAAGGATGCCAGCGGACAGTTTGTATTGAAAGACGGGGAAATGATCATCACTGCGTATGAGAATTTCCTCCCCACCACGCTCTCGGGTGAAGTCCTGTTTGCCCTAATCCTAATGGGAGCGGGAATCCTTTCCATTGCAGCCCTGGAAATCAGTGCCGGTCGAATTGCTTCGGCAACAAAGAAGACGGCAGGATGAAGCGCTATGCGCTGATCGGATACCCCCTGGATCATAGCTTCAGTCCGGAGTTTTTTCGCAGCTTTTTTGCTGACCAGGGCATAGAAGCCTGCTATGATGCCATTCCCCTGCCCTCTTTAAATGCATTGGAAGGAATGATCAAAGCGGAGTACAGACTGATTGGGTTTAATGTTACCCATCCCTACAAAGAGGCCATACTTCCCCTGCTGTTTCATTTGAGCGAGGAAGCCCTTGAAACGGCTGCGGTTAATGCCGTCTTTGTCCGGCGTACTGATAAAGGTTTCCTTCTTTACGGACACAATACGGACACGGGCGGTTTTTCCTCCTCCCTTGATTCCCTTGAAATAAAAACGGATATCGCCCTCATTCTCGGTTGCGGAGGCGCTTCCAAAGCCATAGCAAAAGTATTCCGGGACAAAAAACTGCCCTATCACAGGCTTTGCCGAAGACCGGCAGAACCCACAGATATTGCCTGGGAAGCGATGGATGCATCTATGATCCGACAATACGATCTTATCGTGAATGCTACTCCGGTGGGGACATTTCCTGCAGACCTGGATAAACCGGAAATTCCTTACGAAGGCCTGCGGACTGATCAGTTTTTGTATGACCTGGTCTATAATCCCCCCCTAACCCCCTTTTTGAAGGAAGCAGAGCGCCGGGGGATTCCCTGCTGCAACGGAATGGATATGCTCAGAAAACAAGCTTGGCTGTCCTGGGAATGGTGGAGAAAGATGGAGCAGTAGGAATTTACCGGAGAAGGGTAACGTGGCTGATATGGCTGTGCATCCTGCCATCCGGATCCTGTTGAATAATGCGGCAGACATAAACGCCTTCGGGTGCGGGATATTGATCCCGTACGCTTCCATCCCAGCCGCGTAAATCACCGGGCGAATCAAAGATCAGATTGCCGGCGCGGTCGTAGATCTGGAACTCCCAGGTCACCGCCCCTTCATCGGAAAATGCTGTCCCAACCGGCTTGAAATAATCATTCTTTCCATCCCCATTGGGTGTAAAGGCATTGGGTACAAAGAAGACCGGCTCGGACTTTACCTTGATATTCCGGTATTTATAATCAACGCAACCGTATTCAGTCTCTACTTTAAGTGTGATCTGATACTCTCCTTCCCTTACATAATTATGTACGGGCTCAAAAACAGTGGTCGAGTTTCCGTCTCCGAAATTCCAGAAATACTTATATCCTCCCAGGGAGTTATTCCGGAAGAAAACGCTTGGACGGTGGATGTCCGCTTCCACAGGATCAAAGTCGAAGGCGGCCACAGGTTTTGGACGGACGTGGATCATTGATGGAACCATTTTCGTCGTATAACAACCTTTATCGCTACCAACAGTCAACATTACACTGTACAGGCCAATGTCATTATAGGTATGCTTGACGCGATGAGGCATTGTGGAAATGACGCCATCACCAAAATCCCACAACCAGGATTGGATCAGGCCGCTGCTGACGCTGACGGAGTCGGTAAAGGTTACATTGGTCTGACCACATCCCATATAATTATCTGCTACAAAAACCACTTCCGGCTTGGCCCCCACTTGCAATGTATGTACTGCGGTATCTGTACAACCCTGGTCTGAGGTCACCACCAGGCTGACCGGATAATCACCGGAAGCATTATAGGTACGTTTGGGTTGGAAGAGTGCGGAAGTTGATCCGTCGCCCAGGTTCCATTGAAAAGCGACAATGCCGCCGCCTGCAGGGATTGTGCTGAGATTGTAGAATACCTTTTCATCCATCTCACAGGTTGCGGTATAGTCAAATGCTGCGATTGGCGAGTCATACACCAGGACATTTGCTTTAGCACTGTCAGTGATTCCAAGATCCGTGGTAATAACAAGAACCACCTGGTATATGCCTGCAGAATCGTAAGAATGAACAGGGTTCTGCTCATAGCTAACGGCATTGTCGCCAAATTCCCATTTCCAGGAAACAATCGCTCCTGAACCAACCATACTCTGGTCGAAGAAACGTGTAAGGCGGCCGCTGCAGACCGTATCAGCCACCCATTCTGCCTTAAGGTAGTTTGACCAAACTTCAAGGAGACCAGTGGCAGTATCCTGGCATCCAAGGCTATCGCTTATATACAGGCTTGCATCAAATTGACCGGGCGAAGGATAAATATGATGCACTGTATCCTGGGTGACGATCAGAGGAGGACTACCGTCACCGAATTCCCAACGGCGATGGGTGATGGGTGCAGCACCAATTTGGATCTGACTGATCAATTCAGAGGGGGTACCGAAGAAGGCAGGGTTGGCACTGAATTGCGCTTGCGGAGCAGGCACAACCACAATGCTTTGGCTGGCCTGAGCTGTACATCCGTTGGTATCAGTAGCAATCACACTCACCATATATGTTCCGGGAAGAGCATACAAATGCGAAACCGATTGACCATTGCAGTTGGTGCCATCGCCAAAATCCCAGTGCCAGTCACTGACCGGGACAGTTCCGGAAAGCAATTGGCCATTCAGTGTTACAGTATCCCCTTTGCATACACTGACGGGCTGGAAACTGACTGACAGGGGCTCACCCAGGGTAAGCGGCCGGCTTACTTCACCTGTACAACCCATTACATCGGTAACCGACAGCTGTACATTGTATGTACCGTTATTCGGGTAATAGTGAACCGGACTAAGCGCCGTACTGGAGGAATTATCCCCAAAATCCCAATAACAGCTACTTACCGGAAAAGCATAGTTTCCGGTATCGGTAAAGTGGACAATATTGGTGGCACACTGGATGGACCAGGCCGGTTGCGGTACCGGCAGCGGCAGCACATTCAGGGGAGTTGTGAGCGAAAGCTGGCAGGCATTGCCATAAGTGAGGGTGAGCAATACATTGTAGATTCCGGAATTCTGAAATGTGTGGGAAATGTGTTCAGTATTGTAGGTGGTACCATCTCCGGTGTTCCACTGCCAGGATGTAATCTGGGCACCGTTGCTCACCGTCTGATTAATGAAATCGATCTGATCACCCAGGCACACAAAGCTGTCGGCCACTACTGCAAGCGTTGGTATTTCGGGCACATTGACCACTTGAACCATACTGTCCAGACAGCCCGCCTGATCCACCACCAACAGTTTAACAAGGTAATTGCCAGCCCCGGTGTATGTATGGGTAGGATTGGGAGTACCTGATTGCGTTGCCCCGTCACCGAATAGCCATACCCAGGAAATAAGAGAGGTATTCGAAACAGACTGGTCAGAAAAAACAAGGGTGTAAGGTGTACAATCGGGGGTAGCAGTAAAGGAAGCATTCAGATTGCAGGCTTGCACAGGCACAAAAGAAAACAGGAGTATCCCTCCAAGAACCAGGGCGATACTTCTGCTTTTTGTGTATAAGTGTTCCAAATTCATCCGAACGCTTTTCCGATTATTACTTCATTTCTGTCTGACACTGCATTATTCCAGACTGAATCCCTGCTAATGGATATGTTTAGTACTGGACGTGGCTGCCAAAGCAAGCCACGTACCAATCACCATACACAACTAATTACCAAACTCTTACGCTCAATATATATATGTATAAACTCTCCAAAAATGGACAAATCGTCCGGAGAAATGTATGGGCTTATCGTTCTCACTGCCATAGCACAAGCGACATAACACTGTATATCAACGCTTTAAATCAATTTAATCCATACTAACTCCAATAACGGATACAATATTCAGGTTTTAGTCCTCTCCCTCATCTTCGGATGATTCCTGATCAATATTCAATTTCTTCATCCTCCTGTCGAGGGCCTGCCAACTGATATTCAGCAATTTTGCAGCTTTGGACTTATTGTTATGGGAGGCTTTCAATGCTTTTCGAATAAGGACCTCCTCCATTTTCTCCAGGTCGAAGCCTGGTAGCCCATCGCTCACGGGCGCTGCAGCGATGCCGCTTTTGCCGGGCATTGTCAGGTGTTCAGCGCCTATGCTTTTATCACCGGCAAGGATGACCGCCCTTTCAATGATGTTGCGCAATTCTCTGACATTACCGGGATAATCATATTCCATCAGCACATCATAAACTTCAGGGGCAAGTTTTTGTTTTACGAAGCCTGTTTCCTGCTGAAAGCGTTTAAGAAAGAAATCAAAAAGCGGTCTGATGTCGTCTTTTCGCTCACGAAGGGGGGGAATATGAATATGGAAGATATTCAGGCGGTGATAGAGATCCATCCTGAATTTCCCTTTGTCGATCATAGATTCAATTTCCTGATTGGTGGCAGCGATAATCCGGACATCAATCATCAGTTCTTTGGTTGATCCGACCCGGGTAACGCGCTTCTCTTCCAGTACCCTGAGAAACTTGGATTGAAGGGAAGGGTCCATATCGACAATTTCGTCGAGGAAAAGGGTTCCCTTATCCGCAATCTCAAACCAGCCCGCCTTGGTTTCTGTGGCTCCGGTATAGGCTCCTTTGGTATGTCCAAAGAATTCACTCTCAAATAGTTCTTTGGGAATAGCACTGCAATTCACGGAGTGGAAGTAATGATCACGCCGTTTACTCAGGTGGTGGATTCCTCTGGCTACGATCTCCTTTCCTGTTCCACTCTCTCCTGTGATCAAAACAGAAGTATTATTTGTCTGAGCCACTTTCTTCATCATCATTACCACCTCCTACATCGCCTTGCTTCTTCCGATGATGTTGTGACCTACCCTTTCTCTCAGTTCAGTTGAGATCAATTGAAAACCTTGTTCCAGTTCAGCCACCTTACGGCTTAAGTGCATATAGCGACGGGTGCGTTCGATGGCCCCCATCACTTCAGCAAGTCGGAAAGGTTTTGTGAAATAATCCGTGGCTCCGTATCTCATTGCTTCGATCACGGTTTGCATATCCCCGTGTCCGCTGACCATAATCACCTCCATTTCAGGGAATTCCGGTTTCACTTTTTGAAGGACTTGCAAACCATCCATTTCAGGCATTTTGATATCCAGAACCAGGATGTCCACGGCCTGTTTTTCAAGAAAAGCAAGACCTTCGGAGGGAAGTCCTGCCACAGCCACATCAAAGCCCCGATTTTCCAGAAACTCCTGCAGCTCTGCCCGAACGCGGGCTTCATCATCCAGGATGAGTATTTTAAGTACTTTCTCTTCCATTATTCATCCTCCAATACGGGTAAGTGAATCATAAACAAAGTATAATGACCCGGGTCTGATTCCACAGCAATATCCCCATCGCTGTCTTTAACAATACCATAGACGATGGAGAGACCAAGGCCAGTGCCGGACTCTTTTTCTTTGGTGGTAAAGAATGGATCAAATATCCGGTCAATATGGTCCTTTGCGATGCCAGTCCCATTGTCATTAACCTCAATGCATACCCGGGAGGCGTTGCGGTATGCACGGAGTTTGATTTCTTTCACATAAGCGTCTTCCCTGCTGCTTCGCGCCTTGCTCTCCACGGCGTATTTTGCATTCGACATCAGGTTCAGCAGTACCTGCTCCAGGCGGAATGGGTTGCCGGAAACGCAAAGGGGTTCCGGAGGCAGCTCCAATACCAGCGCTATGTTATGGTTTCTGTATTGCTGATCCACCAGCGAAACCGCATTACGGATCACCCTGCCTACATCCACCCTTTCCGGTTTTTCCTTTTCCTGGTCTCTGGAAAAGGTACGAACGTGGTTTATGATATGCCGGATGCGCTCGATATCGCGAAACATTGCGGTAATCTTAGATTCCAGGTATTCCAGCTTCAGGTTCTTTTCTTTGATCTGAAAATCGATATTATCCAGACTCATAGAGATGCCTGCCAGCGGCTGATTCAGTTCGTGGGCCATTCCTGCAGCCAGTTCGCCGATAGACTCCAGCTTGGATTTCTGAATAAGAAACCTGCGCTGCTCTTCTCTTTTGATCAATTCCTGTTCAACCCTTTTCTCCAGGTCACGGTTTAACTCACGCAGTCGTGACTGCGCCTCCTCCCTGTCGTGAATTTCACTTTCCAGCTCACGGGTGCGTTCAGCAACACGCAACTCGAGTTCTTCATTGAGTTTTCTCAGGTTCTCCTCAGCTTCGAGGCGTTTCTTCTCCTGTTCCCGCATCCTTCTTTCCAGAAGAATATTCTCCCGCAATTGATCCAGCAATCGGTGCAGCTTTTCTTTTTCCAGGGGTTTAAGCAGAAAACCCTGAACACCCAGATCGATGGCTTCAATGAAATACTCCGGTTCGCTGTAGGCAGAGAGAATGACACAAAAAACCCGGGTATCCATATCGCGGATCTTGGCCAGCAGTTGCATCCCTGACATACCCGGCATCTGGATATCCGTGATCACAAGCTCAGGACGGTGTTTCCGGAAGAGCGCCCAACCTTCCAGCCCATCCTTTGCCAAATAAATCCGGCCAGCCTTAGGGCTAGCCATAATCCTGAAAAGGGTTTGCATTGTGGGGTCATCTTCCACAAAGAGGACAGAAATGCCTGTTTCGGCCATAAAGGTTTCCACGCTTTTTGCGAACGCAAGTACTTTATTCGTAAAAAGCAGAAATAAGTTTCAGAAATCAAATAGGGTCAAAACCCGGCTATCGCAGTATTTTTCTGGCTATGGCTCTGCCTTTGGAGGAGACTGCACGAATCAGATAGACCCCTTCAGGAAGGTTTTGCACGGAAAAAGAAGTCTCCAGTGGCTCACCTGTGCTTGCATACGCGGCTGTTCTGAGTGTCCGCCCCTGCACATCCAGCAGGGAAAGCTGCAGATTTCCAGCCAAGCCTGTAAGCCGGATATGCAGTACTTCGCGCCCTTCCTGCCTCACAAGCATTTCTGCCTGATCTGGATGCTGCTTCGGAGGAATGGCGCCCAGGATGGTAGCGGCAGCAGCAAAGTCGGGAATACCATATCCCAGAAGGGTGTCAGGATTGGCATACTGACTGGCACTCTGGCGGATGGCATCCATTATCTGGACATTATTAAATGCAGGAAAAGCCTGCCAGAGGCAGGCAGCTGCACCGGCAATAACGGGCGAGGAGAAAGAGGTTCCGTTTCCGATACCTACACTGCCCCAGGGATCCCCGTAGGCTGTACCCTGGCCCTGAGCCGAAACATCCGGCTTAATGCGTCCATCCCAGCTTGGCCCTTTTGAGGAAAAAGAAGCATAATTACCAAAGGCATCCACTGCTCCAATGCTAAATACGCTGTCTCCATCTGCAGGAGCACCGATATAATTCCAGGCAGCATTTCCGCTGTTTCCGGCACTGTTTACCACCAGAATTCCACGGGAGGCCGCAAAATCAGCACCGCGGGTGATGCGGGTAGTATTGCCGTCCATATCCTCGTAGGTATGGTTCTGGCTCATATCATAGAACTCAGTGTAACCCAGGGAAGAATTGATGATGTCCACTCCAGCACTGTCGGCAAACTCGGCTGCGGCAATCCAATGATCCTCCTCCACGATGTATTCAGTGGCACCCACCTCACTGCGCAACAGCCAATAGGATGCCTGCGGAGCGGTTCCCACCAGCTGTCCGGGAATATTGCCTCCCATAATGGAGAAAACCATCGTTCCGTGGTTGTGAGCAGAAAAGACATTGCCACCTGGGTTTGCAAAATCGCGATAGCCCAACAGGCGGCCGGATGTCCAGACACTATCAAAAATCGGACTCACATCGGTGCCATTAAAACCAGCATCGATCACGGCGATATGGACACCCTGTCCCTGGTATCCCAAATCGTGAAGATAATCCACAGAAATCATCGTAGCCTGGTTCATTCCAAAACCATAATCGATCGCACTGATGCTCTCTCCCATCAACGACGGCAATGCCCGCGGAATCATTTCCATTTCAAACTTATCTGCCCCGGCCGACTTAATCGTGGGGGGAGCAAGCCACTCCAGTGTATCTACAAAGGAAAGCGCAGAAAGCTGGTTGTATTGGCTTGCGTTATGAATGGAGACCACCGCTGAATTGAACCACTTACTGGTATTGATCAGGGTGGCACCGGTAGTGGAAACCGCAGACAGATAGGCCGGATTCACCGGCAGGTCGGCTGCGGTAATGGCAATGCCTTGCTGAGCTCTCCTGGCAATGGCTCTGGCTGAAAGATAATCCGAGGGATTGGCAATGCTGTACGGACTATTGTTTTTATCCGTAAAACTGACACGGTAATAACCGTTGGATTGCGCTACTGAAATCGCAGCAAAGCACAGGGCCAGAAAAGATGGAAAAAAGAAAAGCTTCTTCATAGTGATTAATTTCTCACAGAAAAACAAGATCAGGATCGGATTTGTTCTTTCGACCTTGCACGGCCGGCAAATTCTCTGACCATAAAAAACAGCCTGATGATTAAAAACATCAAAGCGAAAGTAAAGATAATACTGGCTCCGGAAGGGATATCCAGATGGTATGAAAGGATAATGCCGGCATAGGAACCAAGCACGGCCAGCACTACCGACCAGCGCATCATTCCAGCCAGGCTTCGTGTGAATATCCCGGCTATGGCCTGGGGCAGGGTCAGGAAAGAAATGACCAGAATAACCCCTGCTATCCGGATGGTGGTGACGATGGTGATGGCCACCAGGGCCATCAACAGGTAGTTCAGGAAGTTCACAGGAAGCTGGCGCACCCGGGCATAGTTTTCGTCGAAGGCCAGGCTGAGCACCAGGGGATAAAAGAGGACGAATGCCAAAAGGTTCAGAGCGCTGGCACCACCCAGCAACCATAAATCTGTGGAATTGACCGTAAGAATATTTCCGAAGAGGTAAGACATCAGGTTGGGGACATAGCCCGGGGTGAGGTACACAAAAATAATCCCGGTGGCCATTCCCAGCGACCAGATCACACCAATGGCAGAATCCTTCCTTATTGCGTGACGCTCTCCGAGGTATTGAACCAGGATGGCTGAAAGGACTGCAAACACCATTGCCCCGAGGGGCGGATGCATTCCCAGAAAAAAGGCCAGGCCGATGCCCCCGAAAGAAGCGTGAGAGACCCCTCCGCTCAGAAATACCAGTCGGCGCGAAACCACATAGGATCCGGACAAGCCACAGGCTATGCCGGCCAGACTTGCCGACAGGATGGCGTTGCGTAAAAAGGCGTACTCGAGAAAGGGGCTCAGGTAATCCATATCAATGCTCTCCCAGAACGCGATGCGGCAAGTGGCCGTGGGTAATGATATCAATAGGACATTCGTAGGCTTCCAACATCTCCTGGCTGATCAGATTGGAATGGTGATAATGCAGACCACCATTCACACAGGCAATGGTTTTCACGTGAGAAGAGATCATCCCCAGGTCGTGGGACACCATAATAATAGCCATTTCTTCATTCAATTCGCGGAGCAAAGAATACAGATCCTGTTCAAATCTCTGGTCGGTGAAAGTATCCGGCTCATCGAGGATGAGCAGGGCTGGACGGTCTGCAATGGCCCTGGCAAGGAGGACTTTCTGTCTTTGCCCCCCCGAAAGTGAACCGAAGCTGCGGGTGGCCCATTCCTGCATTCCCACCCGGGTAAGGGCTTGCATTGCTTTGCTTTCTTTACCCTGCCAGAACAAAGAGCGGTTGCGCTGCATCAGGCCAGTGAGCACTACATCCTTCACCCTTACCGGGAATTGCATATCCAGTCCCGGATCCTGGGGCAGGTAACCTATTCTTTTGTGTCCTTTGTGGGTGAGATCCTGGGCATACCAAAGGCTTCCCGACCAGGGGGGCAGCAAACCCAGGATGACTTTCAGCAAGGTGGTTTTGCCGCCGCCGTTTGGTCCGATGACGCCGATAAAATCTCCCTGATGAACATCCAGGGTAATCCCTTTCAACACAGGCTTACTTTCATAACCTGCGCTTAGGCCGTGCAGTTTTATTAATTCCACCTTTCGCTATTTCAAGACACAAAGGTAGGAAAAGGAGTGGAGCGGGAAGCGACGTGCATTCTCATCTCAGCTGCTGCCTGGCTGAATGTATCAGAAATACTTTTCATCCTTCTTCATCAATCGCTAAACCACCTCATTGTCAGGGTAGCTCTTAAGGTATCTGGCAAAGCCCAGCATCACAAGCACACAGATAGCCAACATACAGAATCCCAGTGTAATAAGCAAAAAAGATATCATTCCTTCTACCACTGGAGGACCTTCCTGTCCGCCCGCTAAAGGCATCATTTTTCCGAAACCGCTTGCAGCCGCAATGGTCACTGCGATAATGTTCGCAAAGGTTCCATAGACTGTGAGCCAAAAAGTCAGTCTGAGCCATCTCGGCGACAGGATGAGTTTATTCCAGATCAATCCTAAAACCATCAGAAATATTCCGTTCATTATCCCTTCCAGATGGGCCGACAGTGCCATTCTGGGGTTGGCCATATTCTGAACAAACAGGCCGATCAGTAAACCGAGAAAAAAAAGAAAAATACCTAAAAAAATCAAGTTATTCGCTTGTTTATCCTTGATTCTCAGCGTATGGCTTTCTTGACTCATTATTTGCATTTTTTGAATATGACTGAATTAAAATGTTTGTATACCTGGCCATTTTCAGTAGATGTCCGATTGGAAGCGCCTCTCCGTTTTCATTCTCTGCAGATAAGTCCTCGCTGCACTGTGCGAAAGTCTTCCCTCCATAGCAATGATCTTCTCGAGGCAATCTTTCACACCCTTCCCTACCGTCCTCTTACTCCCGCAGAGATATACCACCGCATTTCGCTTATCCATCCACTCAAAAAGCGCTTTGCTGTGCTTAAGCATATGATGCTGAACATATTCCTTTTGATCACCATCGCGCGAAAATGCGGTATTCAGTCTGCTCAGCAATCCGGATTCAACATAAGTCTGTATTTCCTCCTCATACAGAAAATCGCTCTCCCGGTGCCTGTCTCCAAAAAACAACCAGTTTTCACCGGTGGCGGCCCTGTACTCCCTTTCCTGCAGGAAGGCTCTGAAGGGAGCGATTCCAGTGCTGGTGCCTATCATTATCAGGGGTACCGAATCATCCTCCGTAAGCCTGAAGGATTCATTCCTCTCCAGGGCAATGGGAACAGTATCTCCAATTTCGATCCTGTCGGAAAGGTAGCCTGAACAAACCCCTTTATGCACCCGCTTGTTGAAGGGATAATCAATCAGGCTCACGGTCAGGTGGAGCTCACCGGGATACATCAGTGGGCTGGAGGCAACAGAATAATGCCTGGGAGTGAGCTTTCTGAGCAAGGAAAGGAATGCATCAGGCAGGAGCACTCCGGGAAAATCGCTGACAAGATCTATCACATCTCTTGTTCTGCAGTACTCCTCCACTGCTTTCTGCTCTGATAACAAACGTTTAAGTGCATCATTTCCTGTAAGTAAGACGTACTTTCGAAGTACAGCAGGTGTGAGCTGAGTGATTTCATAATCAGTAAGGAGGGCATCCTTAAGCAATTTGATACCTCCATTTCTTTTCACCACAAAGGACCGGTCAAAGTTTAGCTGCTTGATCAGCTTATCGGTCAGCAGTCGTGAATTGTTCACGAAGACCCCAAAAGTATCACCGGGGGAGTATGGATGATGGAAGTTGTCGAGAGACAGTACAAGATGCATTACCTTTTTCTCAGCCTTGCTATGGGTAATCCATTTCTTTTGCAGCACTTTGGCGTAGTACACATTCTCTCGTTCGGATTCTCTCTTGTTTATCTGGAATGAAAAGACCTTTTCTTGCCTTTCAAAGTTGGCCGGAAGTAAGCCAGCGAAGGCGTCCACCGCATCTTTGGCCCAGGCGCTCGCCCTTTCTTCATAATCAATGTCGCATTCTGCAATCGGACACATCTCTCTGGCATTTAATGCAAGGAAGCGTTCCCGAAAATCATTCCCTGTCTTACAGAAGTCTTTGTAACTGCTGTCACCCAAAGCCAGGATGCCGAAGCTGAGCATACTCAGATCCGGGGCCCGATCTCCCAGAATGGCATTATAGAAAGCGGCCGCCGCGGCCGGGGGGTCTCCTTCGCCGTGGGTACTGACAGCCAGCAGCACATTCCTGAACCCTGCAAACTGCTCCAGGCTCAAGTTCTTCATATCCAATAGAATATTACGTATGCCCAGATAAGTTGCATAGCGACTTGCCAGCTTTGCGGCAGATTCAGCATTACCGGTGCGGCTGCCGAAGAGGATATGAAGTGTTTCCTTAAACTCTGGTATGGATTTGCTTGTATTGCGAATATCGTGTGCCCGTTCGGGCACCTTGTCTTTGTTGCGCTGGATATGCATAAAGATCGGATTTAGTTTTGATACTGCTTGAGGGGAACCCTGGCTTCCACCCTGTTCAACTGATCAACCCAGGTGGCGGAAGGATCATAATGCATCAGGAAAGGAGAAAAGGTCTTACGATAATCGCGATGACGCACATACTGCATCATAAAATACTTTTTGCCATCTGCAGGGTTATCAAGCAGTCCCAGTATCTGAACTTTCCCCATATCTGCCGACATAACAGGACCAGTAAGCGTTTTGGCAAAACTACCTGAATGCCTGATTGCCTCTTTATAAATCCGGTATACCTCCGCCAGGGGAATACTGAAGTAATCGTAGGGGCCCGTTTCACGCTCTACAAACATATAATAGGGAATCATCCCGAGCTTAACCTGCATTTTCCACATCCGTGCCCAGTCTATGCTGTTATCATTAATGTGCTTGATGATGGGCGACTGGGTTCGGATTGCTGCACCAGTCTCCCTGATATTGTGGATCGCTTCCTTTACAATAGCATTATCAAGCTCATTGGGATGGTTAAAGTGCGCCATAATAGACAGATGGAATCCCTGCTCTGTTATGCGTTTGAATAGCTTTAATATATCAACGGCTTCATCATTGAATTCGGGCAGGTAGGTAAAGGGCCAGTAACTGATGGATTTTGTTCCAAATCGGATGTTCTCCAAATTGCTTAATCCGGCATTCAACAGCACGTCAATATATTTTGACAGCTCCAAAGGGCTCATCACCATTGGGTCTCCACCGGTAAACAGTATCTCATTAATATGCTTATTTCGACGGATATACTCAACAATGCTGTTGATTTCATTCAGAGAGAATTTCAGGTCCATATCCTTGACAAACTGCGGCCATCTGAAACAAAAGGTACAATGGGCGTGGCAGGTCTGCCCCTGACTTGGGAAAAAAAGAACAATATCACGGTATTTATGCTGCGCTCCTTTCAGCTCTATTCCGTCCAGCACCGGAACGTTACTCATTTGCTGCGCTGGATGTGGATTCATCTCCATTCTTATTCCGTAAACAGCCTGTTGCAGTTCGAGATCATTTCCTTTGTGTAAGGCCCTTTTTACTCTCTGAAACTGTAATTCTGTCAGCATTTCTTTTTTGGGAAAGTTCAGGGTATAAATCGGATCATCAGCATAATTCTCCCAATCTATCAGGTAGTCAGTTACGTAGTTATTAGTTTTGAAGGGAATAACACTTGAAACAATATCGATTTCTTGTTTCAGCGATTCAGGAATCCCCTTCATATACTCGATGTTTCGAAAATTTCTTGAATTGTAAGTCACAAATCTCATTGGCACTCCTTTTTTTATTGAACATTCTTCAAATTAGCCAAATATAGGCTTTTTATTTTTATTGAGTCTAAGTTAGAATAGCCTTGCGTGAGCGGAAGTCATTCAGGGATAGCATAGTATGTAAGGCATATCCTAATCCCAATACAGCTTATCGACCTGGCTATCACTATATTATAGAGACCAAAGCATAGACATAAGCAGTCCGCATTCATCACGCCGCATCAATGTCAGGATTTACTCCCGAGTTTGGCAGCAAGCGTCTGCCGGTCACATTTTTCATTTCTCATCCACATACATTTTACTATTTTTGCATCGGCTTACACAGAAGCCATCCTGAATGGGGCATTAGCTCAGTTGGTTTAGAGCGCTACCTTGACAGGGTAGAAGTCACTGGTTCGAATCCAGTATGTCCCACAAGCCAAAGGCTGACCGAAAGGTTGGCCTTTTTTGTGTTCGCGCGCGCTTGCAGCGCGTGCGGAAAGGGCTGTCGTCTGTGACGACATCTCGTTAGTGCAACTCGGCTGCCCGTTGCAATGCCTGTCGGCAGGAAATCGTCCACGCTACGGACCTCCAGGAACGCAGTTTCCAGCCTAAGAAAACAATGCTAACCCAACTGCCTGAATTTCGTGCATAGCCTGGAGGCTAGGCACAGCAGCAATTTTGGCACAGTTTCATCCGAAAACTGGCACAGCTTCGTCGAAAAGTGTGGCATAGTTTGGGCCAGTTTGGGCCGAAATAGCCATAGCGCGCGCGAACACAGTAAAAGAGTCTAATGTGAAGCGCACTGTCAGGTTTCCTGTCTTCCCCGACCATTCGCATAAACCAACACATTTCAACAATGATCAAGTTATTTATCTTACTACTGACCATAATGTCATTCCACACAATACAAAAAAACGAGCCTGAACCTAAGGGCCTTCAGCCGGGACAAGTAGCCCCGCTCTTTAGCGCAAAAGACCAGCACGGCAAGGTTTTCAATCTGGCCGACCAGCTCAATAATCAAGCGGTGGTGATCGTGTTCTACCGTGGACATTGGTGCCCCGTGTGTAATCGTCATCTTTCAGCACTACAGGACAGCCTGGCAATCATCAGCCAGCACGGAGCTACCCTGGTAGCGGTTTCTCCGGAAAAACCGGAACTGCTTGAAAAAACAGAACAAAAAACGAGTGCCTCTTTTCATTTGCTGTATGATGAAGGATACAAAATCTCCGAAGCCTATGATGTAGCTTTTAAACCCGGTTCAGGACAAGTGGCGATGTACAATATCGCCCTGGGTGCGGATTTGAAGAATGCCCATTCGGACGAAAGCAAACGACTTCCGGTTCCGGCTACCTACATCATCGGCAAGGATGGAAAAATCCTTTGGAAGCATTTCAATCCGGATTATAAAGACAGGGCGAGTGTGAAAGAAATACTAAAACATCTTCCTTCGAAGTAAGCCTTCTCTTAGCTCCCGCGCGTCTTCTCAGCTGTCCGTAGCCATACCTGTCGGCAGGAAATCGTCCACGCTACGGACCTCCCGGAACGCAGTTTCCAGCCTACGAAAACAATTCTAATCCAACTGCCTGAATTTCGTGCGTAGCCTGGAGGCTACGCACAGCAGCGAAATCCTGAAACATCTTCCTTCGAGTAAGCCATCTCTTGGCTTGCGCGCGTCTTCCTATTTCTTTATTCATAACTGAAGTGGCCCGCCTTTGGCAGGCCACTTCAGTTAGTGTTAAAAAGTGTTAAAAGCCAGTCAAATGGCTTGACCTGTTTTTTGTAAGCTGCTTTTTTTGCAGGAAAATTAAGGCGTATGGATATCAGGGTTGAAAACCTTAGCAAGTCCTACGGGCCGCAAAAAGCCGTGGACAACATTTCATTTCAAGTGTTCACAGGTGAGATTCTGGGATTCCTGGGACCCAATGGCGCAGGCAAAACCACCACAATGAAAGCCATCACCACCTACCTCAGTCCGGATGAGGGAAAAATCTACCTGGGCAATTACCGGGTGGATGAAAATCCGATGCAGGTGAAACGCCATATCGGATATCTCCCCGAAAACAATCCCCTCTACCAGGATATGCCCGTGATCGAATACCTGCGCTTTGTCGCCGAATTACAGCATATCCCGCCCCGCCTGGTGAAAGAAAGAATCTATCAAATGGTTGTCACCTGCGGACTGGAAGGAGAAAAGCACAAAAAGATCGGCGAACTCTCCAAAGGATACAAACAACGTGTGGGCCTGGCACAGGCCCTTATCCACGACCCGGAAGTGCTGGTGCTCGACGAGCCTACCTCCGGCCTGGATCCCAACCAGATCATCGAGATCAGAGAACTGATCCGAAAAATCGGGAGGGAGAAAACCGTCATCCTCAGTTCCCATATCCTGGCCGAAGTGGAAGCCACCTGCGACCGCATTATGATCATCAATAAAGGCAAGATTGTGGCCGACGGCACCCCGGCTCAACTCCGCAACACAGCCCAGGGAAAAGAAATCCTGAAAGTGAGAATCGAGGAGGGAGAAAAAAATGCCATCTTCCAGGCATTGCAGTCCATCCCGAACCTGAGCAGTGTGGATTTCGATCCGAATGACGAAAGCCTCTTCGAACTGCATAGCAAGCCCGGACAAAGCATTCGAAAGGATGTATTCCACAGCTGTGTGCAAAACAAATGGATACTGACGGAGATGACCCCTTTCGAGACCAAACTCGAAGATGTCTTCCGTGAATTAACAATGCGTTAATCATTGCTCACCCGGAAAATCAAAATACAATGCGACAAACCTGGATCATTGCCAAACGGGAACTCAGCACATTTTTCGATTCGCTGATCGCCTATATTATGCTGATCGCCTTTCTCGGCTTCAGCGGTTTCTTTACCTGGCTCTACGGGTCTGATGTCTTTTTCATAGGACAGGCCAGCCTGCAGGCCTTCTTCTCCATCGCCTACTGGACCCTCTTTTTCTTCATTCCGGCCCTGACGATGCGCCTGCTGGCAGAAGAAAACCGGAGCGGAACCCTGGAGCTCCTGCTCACCCGTCCGGTGAGCGACAGCCAGGTGGTGTGGGGCAAGTTTCTTTCAGCCCTCATTCTGATCCTCATCGCCCTGGCATTGACCCTCCCCTATTATGTCACCGTCAGCAGCATCGGCAATATCGACCACGGTGCGGTGATTTCAGGATACTTCGGATTATTGCTGATGAGTGCGGCCTACATCGGCATCGGCCTCTTTACCAGCGCCATCTCCAGCAACCAGATCGTGGGATTTCTGCTCGCCCTCTTCATTGGCATCCTCTTCCACATCATATTCAGTGTGCTGGGATCCAGCCTGAGTGGTTTTCCTGCCCGCCTCTTTCATTTCCTGAGTGTTTCCACCCATTTTGAATCCATCACCCGGGGCGTGATTGATACCAAAGACATTATCTATTTCCTTTCGATCGCCCTGCTGGGGATCGCCGCCACCGAAAGTACACTGCAAGCCAGAAGGCATTCCTAATCCGAAAAAGGCATCCTTATGAAAAGAAGCGCATCCTATACCACCTACCTGCTCCTGATCGCCGGGATTCTGATTCTGGTGAACATCCTGAGCGACCGTTTCTTTCTCCGCCTCGACCTGACGGAAGGGAAACAATACACCCTGAGCAAGGCCACCAAAGACATCCTGCGAAACCTGGATGATCCTGTCACTGTCAGGGCCTGGTTTACCAAAGACCTGCCCCAGGATATCGCCAAAACACGCCGTGATTTCCAGGAGTTGCTGGTGGAATACAATAATGTGTCCAGAGGGCGGGTGATCTTCGAGTTTATCGATCCATCGGAAGACATTGAAATAGAGAACGAAGCCGTCCAGAAGGGCGTTCAGCCCCTGGTGGTCAATGTGCGGGAGAAAGACCAGGTGAAACAGCAAAAGGTTTTTCTTGGTACTACCATTGAACTGGGGGATCAGATGGAAGCCATCCCCTTCATTCAGCCCGGTGCACCGATGGAGTACACCCTTTCTTCTGCCATCAAGAAGCTCAGCGTAAGTGAAAAGCCGGCCATTGGCTTCATCCAGGGACACGGAGAACCCAGGCTGCAGGAAATCAGCCAGGTAGTCAGTGAATTGTCCGTACTCTATGAAGTGGCTCCGGTGGAGATTAATGATTCGGTCTATACCCTCGGCGGCTACCAGGCCATTGCGCTGCTGGCCCCGAAAGACACCATCCCTCCTGCCCACCTTGCAATGCTTGATCGCTATCTGCAGGAAGGCGGGGATTTATTCATCGGCATCGACCGGGTGGAAGGCAACTTCCAAACGGTGCAGGGAACGGCGCTTTATACAGGACTGGAAACCTGGTTGCAGCAAAAGGGATTGACCGTGGAGAGCAGCTTTGTGGTGGATGCAAGCTGTGGCAATATCACCGTGCGCCAGCAATCCGGAAACTTCACCTATGCCCAGCAGGTTCCCTTCCCCTACATCCCCATTGTGGGCAGCTTTGAAGAACATCCTATCACCCAGGGACTGGAAGCAGTGGTGATGCAATTCGCAAGCCCTGTGCTTTTTACGGGCGATACCACGATGCAATTTACCCCCCTGCTGCGCTCCTCGAATAAGTCGGGAAGCCGTACGGCACCCCTGACATTCAATGTACAGCGCGCCTGGACCGATCAGGATTTCCCTCAATCTGAAATTACTTTAGGGGGCATTTTGAGAGGGAAGATGGGCGGAACCAATCCTGCCCGCATCATCCTCATTTCCGACGGGGGCTTTGCCGTCAGCGGAGAAGGCAGAAATATGCAGCAGTTGCAGCCTGACAATATCAGTTTGCTGGTGAACAGCATTGATTATCTTTCTGACGATACCGGCCTGATTGACCTGCGTACCAAGGGCGTGACCAATCGGCCCCTCGACCAGCTTGAGGATGGCAAAAAGACCACCCTGAAATTATTGAACTTCCTGCTGCCCCTGGCGCTGATTATTATTTACGGTATCGTCAGGGCGCAAATGCGAAGGAATCTCAGAACCAAAAGAATGACAGAAGGTTATGTATAGAAAAAAGTTTTCCCGCAGTCTCTTTCTTATCCTTCTCGCCCTCCTGGCAATAGTACTCACACTCGAAATGTGGGGCGATGAAGGCCGGGAACGCAGCTTTGACCGCACCTTATTGAATGCGGATACCACCCTGCTCGATCGTATCGAAGTGAGCGCAAGCTCCCCCGATAGCCGAAAAAGTGTCTTGCGGAAAGAAGGCCGCCAATGGCTTGTTTCTGATGACAGCCGAAGCTATCAAACCGACGAGGCATTCCTTGCCCGTGCCCTGGAACAGCTTAGCACCCTTGAGTCTGAGCGAATCGTGGCGATGGATCCGGAGAAATGGGATCAGTACCAGGTGGATGACACCAATGGCGTAAAACTCAGCCTCTATCAGCAGGGCGAGCTCCTGGGAAGCCTGATCCTGGGCAATTTCACCTTCGATCAGCAGAGCAGGACACCATACAGCTATATCAGGCTTGAAGGCAGGGATGAAGTGCATAAAGTAGAGGGGATGTATAAAATGCTCTTCTCCCCTGACATCAGTACATACAGAGATAAACGCATCCTGGACCTGGCAGCTGGTGATCTGAGACAGATCCACTTCCGGGGAGATGAGCATTATCCATCCTGGACCCTGCAGAAAATGGAGGAAGGATGGGCTTACAATGGGATGCCGGCAGATTCGATGAAAGTAGCCGACTATCTCAATCAGATTTCCAGCCTCAGAAGTACCCATTTCGTTAACGCTCCGGAAGATGAGCCGGGAGTGGCTTCCTACTCCCTGAAGCTGGAGGGAGAGAATATGTCGGCGGCACAGCTGGACATCTTCACCCCAGACAGCCTGACGCGCCTGTTGCGCAGCTCACAGCACCCGGATGGTCTTTGGGATGCCAGTACCGATGGTTTATGGGATAAAATACTATTTGATTTGGAGGAGGAATAAAGGCGGGAACCCTCCCGCAAAAAAGAGAGCCCCACATTTCTGCGGGGCTTTTTCTTTGGGTGGAAGATGGGACTTGAACCCACGACCCCTGGAACCACAATCCAGTGCTCTAACCAGCTGAGCTACATCCACCGTGTGTAAGAGGCTGCAAATATACACGCTTTCTTTTGAAGTGCATATTCCACGGAAAAAAATTAGGGAGAGAAGAAGGCCAGCATTTCCGGATCGTCGCCCTTGTGTGCTACTCGCCTGATCGGCGGGTAAACCTGTGCCTGCGCACATAAACACCCCCCTTAATCCCCCCTCAAGGGGGGACTTTCCCAGTTATCCGCTGCCCGCCTGAGCGGCGGGTAAAGCTGTGTCTGCGCACAGAAAGCACAGTCTGAGAACGAAAAAAACACCTGAACGGCAGCCGCTATATAACTCGTCTCGTCGGGGCGGAAGGACTTAATAATTGTGCTGCGTACTTATTCACTGTCTATGGATAAGACTTTAGCAAGTCCAATCCTGATTTCATCCATAATTGTATCGTGAACAGTCCCTATCAGCTTCACAAATCTCTCCTGCGAAACCGAACGGATTTGAAAACTATCCGCCGCGGAGATCTTTGTTAATCCGTTTTCCCTGTCTGGGTCAATCCGAGTCATCCAAAGGGCAATTTCGTATCTCTCTTTCCAGTCAGTTATCGGCACTATGATTTTCAGCGGTAATTTCCCCAATGCATTGTCGTTCAATATAATCGCGGGTCTTGTCTTTTTAATCTCAGCGCCAACGGTCGGGTCAAGATTTATCAACCAGATTTCACCTTGCTTCATAGAAGTTCTCAAAATCAAGATTGGTAAATGCCGTCAGTTCTTTGTCTGTGAGGTAGTCATCATACAATTCGTCTGCTGCCTTTTTTAGCTGGTCTTCTTCTTCCTGCTTACGCATCAGGTGCATTGAGCGTTCAATGACATAAATCCGTTTTCTGACAGAAAGTTTCTGTATTTCTTTTATAAGTTCCTTAGTTTTCATTGCCAATCATTTACTGCCGAAAGATACGAATTTATAGGGAAGCTATTCACTGTCTTTTCATTTATGAGCCGCAGTCCGTACGATGCTTCACAAAAGAATACTGAAAGCATCACCCATTCCCATCACTCCCGGACTGTTTCGTATGCGGTCTGGTTTCCTGATATTCCTGCAAATCCTTTTTAAGATAGATCATATCCACCAGTTGAATATCGCCCTCGAACATAGGGTGGTCGTAATGGTCTGTAAAAAAATTCTTTATGCGGTGTGAGATTTCAAAACCGCAGCTTTTGTAAAAGGACAGGATGGCAGGCGTTTCTCCTGTTCCGACAAGCATCGTTTTATAGGATGCCTGGTAGTAATCTGAAATAAAGCGGATCAATGCACTGCCATACCCAAGGCCCTGATACTGCGGATAGGTTGCAATGTTCTTCAGTTCACAGCTTTCCCTGTCCAGGGGCAATACCACGCAAACACTTTTCAGGTCACCGTCATACAAGGCGAACAGCTCCCCTTCCGGCAAATATTTGTCAATCATATCCTCCTGCTCATCCGCCAGCAGCAGTAAGTCGAGGAAGCGCTTTTTATCCGTGCTGATTCTCTCTATTCTCATTGTTCTTCCAGTCTTAGGAAAATGAGGGATGAACTTTCCATCAGGCACATCTTCCCGGATATCTATTCAAAGGGTTCTTTGGGTTCTCTTAATTCTGTGTTAATCTTCATTTTTGCAGGGTTTTGTATAGATGCAGCCCGGCACAGATACAAGCCTTCCCGCATAGGCGAGATTAAGTGTGGTTTGTCCGCGCGGGGCGGCATTATTGTTTCTTTAAAAGTACGTATTCACAGCAAATTTAAACTGGTCAATAAAAATTTCCTTAAAACTGGAAACATTATTCTGTTCATAAAATAAAAGCATTGCCTTCTTATATTCAACAGCGTCAACCGTTCTAAATGAAATAGGGCAATACTTATGACTCATTAAGATGGCATTACTTACAATTCTTGCCGTCCTTTTATTCCCATCCACAAAAGGTTGGATGTATGAGATTAGCACCAATAGAAGCAATGCCTTTTCGAAGATGTTTTCTTTGCTGTTAACCAATTCGCACATTTTCGAAAGGGCTTCCAAAATCTGAAATTCATTATCCAAGGGTCGATAATTTGTTCCCGAAATACCCACTCTTCGCTTTCTAATATTTTTATCCAGCCCGAGTTCCTTTATCAGTAAACTATGTATGTCTTCAATTTTCGGAACGCTTAATGGAATCAGGTAAGCTGGGTTTTCAATTATAAAGTCTATGGCATCTTTGTGATTTAGAAGCATAATTGCTTCTTCTTTAGTTTTTCCGGATGCGGTTTCCTTTTCCTTAAGAAGCCTTTCCGTTTCCAATAAAGAATAAGTATTCCCTTCAATCTGAGACGATTTCCAACTTAGATCTATTGCCAATCTCTCCAATTCCTTTTTGTATTCTGTTTCAGATAGTTGAGATATATTGTTTTCGAATTTCTTCTGAAGTAAACCTAGTTGTTCTAATTCATCGACTGTAAATATGCTACACTCTTTAAGTGTTTCAGGTATGAGTCGAAAATTAAAACTTTCCTTGATATCTCTTTCATCAATTTCCTTCTCATAATATTTTTCAATGTCAACAGGATAAAGAATTTCATAGCTTGGTGAAATCAAATACCTGGTTGATTTTCCCTGCCCCCTTTTTGTTAAGAGATTTTCATCGACTAGCTTGGAAAGTATCCTTTTTACAGTAGCATAACTTATCGATGTTGAAAGACTTTCAAATATTTCTCTTGAAGAAATTTCCTGGTTCTTCTTTATGAGCTCAATTAATTCTAATTCTCTTTTATCAATCATAGAGTCTCAATTTACGGCTCACAAACATAGTCATTGTGGCTCAAATAACCGCAGAAATGAGCCGTATTTTCTTCCAAAATGAGCTGCAACGCCCGGCGCTTATTCATTGAACATCATCGAAGGCATCTGGCTTTCGAGGCTTTATTTACGCTTTTCTTTCGCCACCAACTCCAGCGTATGATCCAACAATTCTATCCCTCCGATCTCCCCGTGGCCCGGAATCACAGTATGCATCTCCGGATAGGCTTTCATTAGCTTCATAAGTGTCGTATCCCAATCATCGACAACAGCATCCGACAGATTTCCCAGTCCATTTGAATGCATCGATTTCACCAGGCAGCCCCCAAAAAGCAGCTGCATCTGTGGAAACCAGACGGTAATATTGTCGAAGGAATGCCCTGCGCCAAAATAACGGCAATTAACTTGTTCCCCAAAAAAATCTATGGTCAGGGAATCCGAAAAAGACCTGGAGGGAAGGGGGAGTCCGATCTCTTTGCATTTCTCAATGGTCATAGCATTTGCAATAGATTCAATCCCTATTTCCTGTAAATAGGACAGTCCCCCCATACAGTCATCGTGAAAATGGCCAATGATCAAGGTAGTCAGTTCCACCGACATCGAATCCTTCAGATAGGCCGTCAAGCTTTGGGTTTTATCATTGTCCATTGGCGTATCGATCATCAGCGCCTTACCCTTTCTGATAAGCAACATTCCGTTGGAGGAGAAGCGACCGAAAGGGGCTGTCTGATGCCAGCTTATATGGACATACACAGAATCCTGCAGAGGAAGCAGTTGGATATCATCATCAATCCATATCCTTTCATTGGGCTGTGCAATGCCAGAAAACAAAGCGGTCATTATGAATATCAGCAGGAGGCCAGGCTTTTTCATCACATTTTCATCGGTTTACAGATTACCGCGAAACTTTCCTTACTCTTGTTTCCTCCAGGTTTCCATCGATCATAATGGATTCCAGCTTCCATTTTCCCAGGAATCCGGTTTCCGTCAATTTGTCGATGGTTTCATCATCGTCCTTCCCGCAGCTTGTCAGGGCTGCCAGCACGAGCAGAAAGGCTGCTGTTAAAGTTGAAGTGTGTTTCATTGGGTTTTGGGGTAAAATTATCAATTTATGGATTTTGTGGTGCAGGAGGCAGAAAGGCTTTTCCTTTTAATGCTGGAGCGGGATTAGATTACTGCTTAAATTGTGAGTATGGCAACGTACCTAACTCGCACACCATTTCAGCTTTTGAAAGCTTCGCGTCTGTATACAACTCAATAGCAAGCATATAATCTTCGCTATCCCAATTGGTATTTCGGTGAATATGCTCAAATTCCTTTGCCCACCAGATAAAATCTAATATATCGGCTCTGGAGTCACCTGTATAGTACTCCCTTTGCCCAGCAAAATAGGAAATGTCAGCAACCGCTTCTAAGAGTTTTTGATTCATACTTTATTCTTTAAAACGCTCCTGATTATGATACTTCAGAAATTCTGTATCAGGGAGAAACCTTGAGGGTAAAATGATCTCTTGATTGTCATATTTGCCAAACAAATCAAAATTCGCTTGTTTGTTTTCCTTCAGAAGTAAAGGCGACACCTTTACTTTGTATTCCGGAGTGATAGTAATATATCCTGATTCAAATGCCTTGTCGTGCAGTGCATTGATTGCAATGCCATTTCGGGGATTTAATCTATTTTTTTCATCCACTCCCCAAGGACGAATATGCCCGGCAATCAATAATTCTGTTTGGCTTATCCCTGTAATACAGCACGTGTTATTATACGAAGCTAAAATAGTGCTTCTAAAGAATGACTGATTTACCCGGACCTTTACAATGCGCTCTCTTTCTTTTCCTTCCTTGGGTAGGTCAAATTCAAGAATATCATTAATTTCTTCAACCGTTGAGTTTTGAAATTTAGCAAGAAGTTGCTCACTTTCGTAAGGTAGAGTGTCCCAATCGGAATAAAACTCATCCCAGATTTCCTTGTCCAATTTACTGGCATTTGATGCTCCCTTTATTCCTCTAGCCTGTAAGCTTGGATCAAGACTTGCAAAATTTACCAGTTTATACGCCACTGAACCGGGTGTTCTATTAATAAACTTAGCAAGTTTAAGCACTTCCGGATTATGACTGTGCAAGCGACCAAATGGCAACTTACAATATAGATTTATTGCCAAGATAAGCTCATTCCTTGTCCATAATCGTTGCCCTTTCTTCATTATGCAGCGTTGAGTGTTTTGTTATTAATTTCAGAGGGAGCCATACTGAGATTGTTGCGGGACGTTTCAAATTCCTGCTGTTTTTGTATTATAATATTTGAATTTATTCTCTGTGCAATCAAATTTGAACTGCACTGTTAACCAATTACCTATTGACAAAGCATATCCTTTTCTACTTCCAAAATATTCGCCACTATATGGGGTGATGTTTACGACAAGTAAATCATCTTCAATTCGAGCTGCAAAGATTTTTACGTGGGTTATTTTATTGTTATGCTTTTTGTAGATTTTTCTACTATTACTAGAAGTTAAGATGGTTACAGTCCGGGTTCCTACATACATTGGCAATTTGGTAGTGATTTCGTCAGTAGCTTCAATAATTATCTCTTCATCATTTGAATTTTCTGAGTCTAAAACTCTGTTATATTGGATTAACGCATTAAAGTATATGCTTGTCGAATCTGTTTGACCAAACAGATTGGCGAAGAATGCGATGGATATTACAAATCCTATTTTTTTCATAAATTCTGACTAATGTAAATCTTTGCATTTTGTAATCAGTGTGTTATGGATTCCGGTTTTCGTCAATTAAATTAAGCATTTAGTTAGTCTTGAGGTTAGCCAAGGAAGCTAATTTGCACTGGGAGAAATTGATAGGTTTGCTTTCATTCAATTCTGGACGGCTAATCTGGGGAATGCTCCACAACGTTAAGCAAACAAACTTTGGCGTTTCAAACCCTATACACATCCCCCTGCTTTTTCCGAAAACCCAGCCAAATCCTTGCGCCGGGTAAAGCTATGAAAAATACCTTATCGCAAAAACAATCACAGTGGTCAAATCCACGATGGATGGACGATTCCCCGATGGAAGATTCCTTGGTTTTTGAAGGATTTCAAGGCGGTATAAAGGCTGGAATCTTGGTGCGCAGGCACTGCAGATTAATTATTTTGATGCAAGAGCCCGCCTGCCGGCGGGCAGGCAAGAGCATACAGCAACAGTTTGTATGCTGAAAAAGCTGTTGAATCTGTGCCTGAAACACCATCTATTCTTCTGACTTTCCGCCTGTTCCTAATTCTTTGAAATTCCTACCGCTTATCACTTTTTTGCCGCTTTTGCGCTCGAGTTCTTTGCGGGCATTTCCAGCAACACTTCCACCTTCAATGGCTGCTTTTCGGTTATCGGTAAAACCCTGAGCATCTTTGTTTCGTGCTATTTCGGTAGTGGAAGCTTCGCCCAGCATAGAAAAAATGAGTTCGAGGTCGGTCATATGATCGCGCAGGTTCTCGGATGGTTTTTCCAGACCTTTCAGATTTTTGTATTGTGCAGGCGTTATTCCAAAAGTTGCTTTGGATATTTCAGCAGTAAGGATGGCATATTCCCTGCCTTCCTTTACGCCACGGATTTTCCATTCGTTGGTGAGTTCGTCGCGGACGGCAATACCCCGCATCCGTTTTTCAACCCACTCATCGCTATACCCTTTGGCTTTATAAATTTCGCGTGTACGTTTCGATGCCAGTTCGGGGTTTTCAATTTCTTCGAGGCGTTCGGCACCCACTTTTGCGAGCCAGCGTTTAAAGGGTTCGGCTTTGGGTGAGGGAATGGATTGGATAATTCTGAGTAGGCCTTCTGTATCAGCTGCCTGAACTCTTCGCTTTTTGCCATCAGCTGCGGTCATTTGAATGGGGGTACAAATTGTACCCCAGTTGGCGGACAGCTCGGCATCGCGGCTTCGCATTTTCTTTATGTATTGTTTAACATCAGCGCTATCGGTGAGAGCTTCGACTACATCCTGAACGGAAAAATACCATTTCTGCGATTCTTCGGCCCAAGCTGACCTTATTTGTTTGGATTGGAAGATTTTTATGTTCGCCATAATGCTATAATTAAAAACATTCAGAAAGAATAGTTTCCGGCTTCTATTTATCCCTTTGTGCCTTTCTGCAGGTAAGACCTATGGTATTTACATTCCCATTCATCAACGTACACTCTCTTCCCGAAAACCCTGCCAAATCCTTGCGCCGGGTAAAGCTATGAAAAAAACCTTATCGCAAAACCAATCACAGTGCTCAAATCCACGATGGATGGACGATTCCCCGATGGAAGAACTCTTGATTTTTGATGGATTTCAAGGCGATACAATGGCTGCAATCTTTGTGCGCAGGCACAGCCTACGCATAGCGGATAAATCCTGTTATGCTCTTGCTGTCTTTCGCCTTCACCCTATTCCAATTCACTTATGAAATCTGCCCAGCTGAGAATCTTTGTTTTGCTAATCTTACCTAATACCAGCAAATCATCATCCCCTGTAACTAAGTAATCCATCTTACCGTCAATTGCGAGATTCAGTAAGAAATTATCCTTCTTGTCGCGGCATTCATCCCTGTTTGTTGTTACTTCAACCAGCTTTCCATATCTATCAAAAAGGCTCAACAATTCAGATATCCTCTCCCCGGTAAAATATCTCTCAAATTTGGGTTTCTTAGCAACACTTAGGAATTCTTCAATTAATTCTTTCGAGAAAATCAGTTTAATTCTTCCTTCAAGTATATAATTGTCAATGTGTTCTAGTTTCTTTGAAATCAAAAAACTAATCCAAAGGTTTGTATCAAGGATAACCCTAATGCTTCTCATACCGAGCTTTTCTTACTGCCTCAACCTCCGATGCTATTTCATCCATAGTGGGAACATTATCTTCATCATTCCTGAAGCTGTCAAGCAGTTCTCTAAGCTCTGATTTTACCTGATCCTTCTTAATACGAATCAGTTTCAATTCAGCCAAGGCCTTCAGTAGTGCTTTGGCTTTTGGATTTAGTATGTCAATCCTTAGCGTTTCCATAGCATTCCTTTTCATCAAAGATACAACAACTGCAATTCACTGTTGCTTGACGATCCCTCGAATGAAGATTCCTTAATTTTTGATGGATTTGAAGGCGGCACAAAGGCTGGAGTCTTTGTGCGAATGCATAGCCAACGCACAGCAGAGCCTAAGATTTATAAGTCCGTAGCGAGGACGCTACGGACAGCAAAGAAATGAACAAGGTATAGCCAAGCTTTTTATTTGGTGTGCAAACACAGCCTACGCACAACAGATAAATCCTGTATGCTCTTGCTGTGTACTCTTGCTGACAGTTCCTGTATGCTCTTGCTCAATACTCTTGCTGATAATTCCTGTATGCTCTTGCTGTATGCTCTTGCTGTTTCGTACCTTGCGGCCGATTTCGGCTTACAGCCGGCAAAACACTGCAATGAGGCTTTTTCGATCAAAAAAGACAATGCTTTCCGGAGGCTCGGTGAACCAGCTCGCCTGGCAACGATTGCGCCGCAATCCCACCGCATTGCTCGCATTTGGCATCATAGGCCTCGCGCTCCTGGGCGGCATCCTCGGATATGCCATCACCCCCGACCCCAGCCCGATGGCCAACCGACAGCACCTGGAAATCAGCCTGAAACAGCCCGGATTCCAGACTCATATCCTTCAAATCAGAAAGAAAACAACCCAAAGCACTACGCCCTGGTACCGGGGAATGTGGCAGGGTTTTCCGGAATTGTATCAACACATCCCACTCGACACTTTCTATATTAAGGGCGATAGCCTTTACTACCGCGTCCTCTCCTCCCTTCCCGGCGCCCCGGCCGAAGGCATCCTGCTCCCTGAAGTTTTCCTTCCGGTAAAGGAGATCACAAAAAGCAGCGAAACGGAATGGGAAGCCCTCTTGATGGACGGCAGAGAGTTAGTGATTACAGACCCACAGATATCGGCTGCAATAAAGTCAAATGTGAAAGAAAAACGCTTCATTCTCGGCACCGATCGCTTCGGACGCGATATGCTCAGCCGCCTGATCATCGGAGCCAGGGTGAGTTTATCCGTAGGATTTATCGCTGTCTTCATCTCTCTGCTGATCGGGATCAGCCTTGGGGCAATGGCCGGATACTTCCGGGGCTGGATCGATGACCTCATCCTCTGGCTGATCAATGTGGTCTGGAGCATCCCTACCCTATTGCTGGTGATCGCCATCACTTTCGCCCTGGGCAAAGGATTCTGGCAGGTGTTTGTGGCCGTCGGGCTCACAATGTGGGTGGAAGTAGCCAGGGTGGTCAGGGGCCAGGTACTGAGCATTAGGGAGAAAGAATTTGTGGAAGCAGGCAGGGCCTTGGGATACGGCCATTTCCGGATCATCACCAAACATATCCTTCCCAATGTAATGGCGCCGGTCATCGTCATCTCTGCGGCCAATTTTGCCTCCGCCATCCTGATCGAAGCGGGCCTGAGCTTTCTCGGCATAGGCGTGCAGCCCCCAATGCCCTCCTGGGGCAGTATGATCCGGGAGAATTATGCCTACATCATCCTCGACAAAGCCTACCTGGCCATCCTGCCCGGAACCTGCATTATGCTCCTTGTATTGGCTTTTATGCTGCTGGGGAATGCTTTGCGCGATGCCCTGGATGTGCGCACCCAAACCATCTCCTGAGCCGCTAATCGTAGGCCTCGCAGGGGATATGCCTCTTTCTTTTCTTTTTTCCGACGCTGTTCAGCGAAGCAGGTGCTCCGTATCGCCCCCCTCCCCCTTTTCCACAACGCCCCTTCTCCAATGAAATATTGACTCCCACGTACACATCCGCCGAATTGAAGTGCTTCGGCTGATAGAGTGAACTCAGGTCATCCATCCCCACAGTAAGCCAGGCGAGCCTGAGATAAAAGCCCAGGCGGGGTGTATCAAACTCATAGAGGGAAAGCGGAAGCCCGGCCTCGAAAAAGCGGGTCTCGAGGCGGGGTACCACATAGAGCATTATGGGATGGCGAATCCAGGGTTCCTTGATTTTCAGGGGGTAATAGGCAAGGGTAGCCAGATAGAAGGCCCTGGAAAGTTTGGCATCCGCCTGAAAGGAGATCACGGAAGGCAAATAGAGGTTAAAGGTATAATCCTCGAGGGTGGCATTGGGCACCCCATAGAACTGGCTGGAAAGCTGATTGGCAAAATCGTAGGTGCTGCCAAAACGTGCCCGGTTGATGTAAAGCCAGTTGGCATCCTGGTTCTCTATTCGGTGCAGCATTGCATTCTCCCGGAATGACAGATAGCCTAAATCATTAATACTCAAACCTATTCTGAGCTTATAGTCGTGGAAGGGTGCGGCACAGGGACGGGTTGCCGCGCGTCTTCCCGATCGCGCAGCCGATTCGAGCAGGTAGTAGGTGAAGCCCAGATCCATCGAATAGCCATTGCCCAGGTCCAGGCCAAGCTCGGGAAGATACTCGTCGTTGGTATAATTGATGGGAAAAGCATATCCGTAGTGCATCGTCATATTCTCTGCCACCAGCAGACTGTCGTTGGGTACGATGTATTGCAAGTCATCGATATTGGCAAAAAAGCCAAAAGAAGGAACCAGGTAGTGCAGGCTTGCCCCTATGCTCAGCAATACATCCCGCTCCTGATAGAGGATACCTGCATAGGAAAAGCTGAAGTCGGCGGCCCCGGCAGCCGCCACCTGAATATCCGTGCCCGAATAATTGATGCCTTGCTGGGGGGCAAAATCAACGCCTTCGTAGGCAAATTTAGCGAGGTGTGAGGGAACATTATTGGCCGAAAGCCAGCTTCTGTATCCGGTGGACAGCGCCAGGGCGTGCTCACCCAGGTCGAGGTGAACCGAAGGCCCGCGCACACGAAGGTGCAGAAAGGCCCGCTTGTCGAAATCATTGTAGTCCGGACCGTAATCATCCCAGAAATCGTAGCCTTCAGGGGCGTATTCCTGCAAAGCGGGATTCGGGCTGATAAACTCAAAGAGGGCCGATTTCTCATTGCTGAGGTAGAGGTAATTGTTCCCCACAAACATTCCGGCAGCGCCCAGGTGGATGTTCAGGTAGGATTTTCCATTCACCAGGAGGGATGGGTTCTGGTCGGCCATCCCGATGCCATTGTAGTTTCCGGTGGAGAGCCCTGTTAAGTCCTGGGCCATCAAAAGCCCGGCTGCGAGCAGTTGTATTGCTATCCAGGTGAGCCTATGCAGGACTTCTATCATACCAGATTTATTCATCGAATGTGATCAACGTGCGTCGGTTAAAAGTAAACAAAGCCATTGGATCACGCAAGCGATTGAACAAATTTTCCGGTCAGGGGTATTATAGTCACATCAAAACACAAGAAAATGCAAACGACCCATCTTAAAGGAAATCCGGTACAAGTCTCCGGAGCAATGCCGGAAACCGGAACCCAGGTCCCCGGCTTCAAGTTAACCGGCACAGGCTTATCTGATCACGATCTTTCTGCCTTTTCGGGCAAGAAGCTCGTTTTGAATGTTTTTCCCAGCCTCGATACCGCGGTTTGCGCTGCATCGGTGCGCAAGTTCAACGAAATTGCAGCGGCCCAGTCTGATGCTGTGGTATTGTGCATCTCGCGCGACCTTCCCTTCGCCCATCAGCGCTTCTGCACCACCGAAGGCATTGAAAATGTGACCTCCCTCTCTGAACTCAGGGATATGAAATTTGGTGAGGATTACGGGCTGCGCATAATGGATGGGCCACTTGCCGGGCTGCTTGCCCGTGCGGTGCTTGTGTTGGACAAAGAAGGTAAAGTCATTCACAAAGAACTTGTTAACGAGATTACCCAGGAACCTGACTATGAAGCTGCCCTTGCTGCCTTGAAATAAGCCCGTTTCTGAAATACGTGTGAAGCGCCCGGATGGATTGACCAACAGAAATGTCACCTACATCGGGGCGCTTTCCCATTAAATAATCCTATATTTGCAGCCCCAAAAGGGGCTGTGGCCCTGAATGCGGATGTGGCGTAATTGGTAGCCGCGCCAGACTTAGGATCTGGTGCCGAAAGGCGTGGGGGTTCGAGTCCCTTCATCCGCACAAATTGAAGATCATATACCGGGAAAGACTGACTGTATGCATACATCGATGGAAGAAACCGGCCAATTGACGGCCAGGATTAAGATCAGAATTGAAGAGGAAGATTTTCAGCCAAAGGTTGAGGCAAAACTCAGGGAGCTGAAGCGCAGTGCTTCTATGCCCGGTTTTCGTACCGGAAAGGTTCCAACGGGAATGATTCGCCGTATGTACGAGAAAAGCGTGCAGGTAGAAGAAGTGGATAAGTTGCTTAGCGAAACGCTTTCAGACTATCTGCGGGAAAAAGAGCTGAATATATTGGGATATCCCCTTTCCAATGAAAAGGAATCACCGGAGGTGAACTGGGAGGAAAAGGCCTTTGAATTCTGGTTTGACATTGGTCTGGCTCCTGAAATCGATCAGGATTTGGGAAGCATTGAGGGCCTCGTTATGTATGAGGTGAAAGCAGAGGGCAAGCAAGTGGAAGAAACCATCGAAAATCTTCGCAATACACACGGAGATGAAATCGAGGTGGAAGTGTCAGAAGAAAAGGACATTATTTACGGGACAATCATAGAATTGAATGAGGCCGGGGAAATCAAAGAAGATGGGATATCCCACAGCACCACTCTTCTTCCGGAAAAGGTGAAAGATGAGGATATCCGCCTGCTTTTTATTGGATTGAAAGTGGATGAAACCATTGTATTTAATCCTGCCAAAGCCGCCGGTGGCAACATCTACGAGCTGGGTTCGATGATTGGGATGCCTGCCAAAGAAGCCGCGGAAGTCAGCTCCGATTTTCGCTTTACGGTCAACAAAATTGCCCGCAAAGGAACAGCCGGGATGAATGAAGCTTTCTTCCTGAAAATCTTTCCAGGAGAAGAAAGTATGGACGAAGAGGCCTTTCGGCAAAAGGTGCGTGAAGAGATTGAAAAACAGCTTCAGGACCAGGCCAGGCGCTACTCGCTTGCTAAAGCGCTCGACAAGCTTGTAAACAGCGAAAAAGTACCCTTGCCTGAAGATTTTTTGAAACAATGGCTGATGCGTTCACCCAAGAACGAAATGAGTGAAGAAGAGATGGAGAAGCAATTCCCCGGATTTCTCCGCTCAATGCGGTATCAGGTACTCCAGGACAATCTGATGGACTTTTATGAGGTGGAACTCACTGAAAAAGACCTCCGGCTGCACATACAGGCTCTGATGCGCCAGCAGTTCGGGATGGGCAGCGAAGAAACGGAAGAAGAACTTGATCCGATGTTCGAACCGCTGATCGACAGCATTTTGAAAAACAAAGAAGAAGTGGAGCAGTTTAAAGATCAGCTGGTGGAGAAAAAATTCACCGCCTTACTCCTGGAAAAACTGAAATTTGAACATCAATCGATTACAGCCAGTGAATTAGAGAAAATGATCATCGAAAACAATAAGAAAGATGAATAAGGACGAATTCAGAAAATACGCCACCCGGCACCTGGGGATCAGTGGTACCGCACTGGATCAGTATGTCTCCATCAGCAACAGTTACATCTCCCCTACCATTATTGAGGAGCGCCAGTTGAATATTGCCACAATGGATGTTTTCTCCCGCTTGATGATGGACCGCATCATCTTTCTGGGTGTGCCCATCGATGATTACGTAGCCAATATCATTCAGGCACAGTTGCTCTTCCTTGATTCCGTAGATTCGAGCAAGGATATCCAGATATACCTGAATACCCCGGGTGGCTCGGTGTATGCCGGCCTGGGCATCTACGATACAATGCAGTATGTGGCTCCGGACGTGGCCACCATCTGTACCGGAATGGCGGCTTCGATGGGAGCTGTTTTACTGTGTGCCGGACAAAAAGGCAAAAGAACAGCCCTGAAACATTCAAGGGTACTGATCCATCAACCAATGGGCGGAGCCAGCGGGCAAGCTTCAGACATAGAAATCACCGCAAGGGAAATTCAGAAGCTAAAGAAAGAACTCTACGAAATCATCGCCTTGCATAGCAGCCAGGATTATGAGAGAATTTGGAAGGACAGCGACCGCGATTACTGGATGACTGCGGAGGAAGCCCGGAAATACGGAATGATTGACGAGGTGCTTTCCGGAACGAAAAAGAAAACCAGCTAAAGATGGCTAAAACGGAAGAAAGGTGTTCTTTTTGCGGTCGCAGCAAGCGGGATACCAATATGCTGATCGCTGGTCTGAACGCCCACATCTGTGACCACTGTATATCGCAGGCTCAGCATATACTGAGTGAAGAACTGGGCAGCAAGAAAGAGGACGCCTTCTCCGATTTAGTACTCCTGAAACCCATCGAGATCAAAAACTATCTCGACCAGTACGTCATCGGCCAGGATGAGGCGAAACGCATCCTTAGCGTGGCGGTGTACAACCATTACAAACGCATCGGTCAGGAGAATAAAAAGTCTGCAAAAAAAGAGAATCAGAGCGGGAACAAGGCAGAAAGCAAGGAAGAGGATGAGATTGAGATTGAAAAGTCCAACATCATCATCGTGGGCGAAACCGGTACCGGTAAGACCTTGCTGGCTCGTACCATAGCCCGGATGCTCCGCTTGCCATTCTGCATTGCCGACGCCACAGTGCTCACGGAAGCAGGATATGTGGGCGAAGATGTGGAAAGCATCCTTTCCCGCCTGCTGCAGGCTTCGGATTACAATGTGGCTGCCGCTGAAAAGGGCATCGTTTTTATTGATGAAATCGACAAAATTGCCCGCAAGAGCGACAATCCCTCCATCACCCGCGATGTGAGCGGCGAAGGGGTACAGCAGGCCCTGCTGAAATTGCTGGAGGGTACCGTGGTGAATGTTCCGCCCCAGGGAGGAAGGAAGCACCCGGAGCAGAAAATGATCCAGATCAATACCAAAAACATCCTTTTCATTTCAGGCGGAGCCTTTGACGGGATAGAGAAGAAAATCGGCCAGCGAATGAATACCAATATGATTGGCTACGGAATGGGGAAAATTCGGGAAAGCATCGACCGCAAAAACCTGATCCGTTACGTGGCTCCCCAGGATTTGCGCAGCTACGGACTCATTCCCGAAATCGTAGGTCGCTTTCCTGTAGTCACGCACCTGAATCCGCTGGATCAGGGCAGCCTGCGGCAGATCCTTACAGAGCCGAAAAATGCCCTGACCAAACAATACCGGAAGCTCTTTGAGCTGGATGGCATCGAATTGATTTACGATGATGCGGTACTGGATTTTGTGGTTGAAAAAGCCATTGAATTCAAGCTGGGGGCACGCGGCCTGCGCTCCATTATGGAAGCCTTAATGACGGACGCAATGTTTGAGTTGCCCTCATCCCCGAAAACCAAGAAATTCCGACTGAGCCTGGAATACGTCCGGAAAAAGCTCAGCAACGATCATTTGTCTCAACTCAGGGTTGCCTGATTTCCCTGTATACATTTCTTATTTTTGCACCATAGCCTGGCATATCATTTGCTAAAATGGCCCTATGCGCAGATCATTCATCATATTCCTCTTTGTATTAGTCGGGCTTGCAACAAGCCTGCCCTTGCTGGCGCAGCAAGCGGAACCCACGATTGCGCGTCTGACCGTACACAACGGAGACACAATGCCCCTGATCAACCTGCCTGAGGTGTGGATATGGGGGCCGATTGAGTTTAAGAACAAATCTGAAGAAAGAAAATACAACCGCCTGATCCGCAACGTCAAACGGGTTTACCCCTATGCCAAGCTTGCCGGAAAAATGCTGAGGGATTATGAAGAAATCCTGATTGCTGCAGAGTCTGATGCGGAACGCAGAAGGATTATGCGGCGGGCTGAAGCAGAGCTCAAAGAAGAATACAGTGATGAGCTGAAACGCCTGACCTTCAGCCAGGGGCATATTCTCATCAAATTGGTGGACAGGGAAACAGGCAATTCAACCTACAGCCTGCTCGAGGAGCTCAGGGGCAAGTTCCTGGCCTTCTTCTGGCAGAACTTTGCCCGCCTCTTCGGATACAACCTCAAAGATAAATACGATCCCACCGGAAGGGACAAAGACATTGAGAACATCGTACTGATGATAGAATCCGGTGTACTGTAAACCTACTTTCCCCTACCCTGCAGGATGATCAGGGCGGTATAGATCAGAATCTTGAAATCCATTGCCAGCGACATATTCTCGATATAGAGAATATCATATTTCAGGCGCTCAATCATCTCATCCACATTGGAGGCGTAGCCGTACTTTACCTGGCCCCAGGAGGTGATTCCCGGTTTGACCTTGTGCAGCAGACGGTAGTGGGGGGCACGCTCGACGATCTGATCGATGAAAAAGTCCCTTTCCGGTCGCGGGCCTACCAGCGACATATCGCCTTTCAGCACGGAATAGAACTGCGGGATCTCATCCAACCTGACTTTCCTCAGAAATCTTCCGATCGGAGTAATGCGCTCATCGTAGTCGGAGGAAAGCCTGGGCACTCCGTCCTTTTCCGCATCGATATACATTGAGCGGAATTTGTACATCGTAAAGGGCTTTCCCCTGTATCCCACCCTCTTCTGGGCATAGATCACCGGGCCGGGAGAACCCAGCTTCACAGCCATACCGACGATCAGATAGGCAGGGAACAGGATGATCATACACAAAATGGAAACCACCACATCGATACCCCGCTTGAGGTGCTGTTGCCAAACCGGCATCAGGTCGGGGGAAATCTGAATCAGAGGGGCGTGAAAAATACTGGTCATCTTAACCGATCCCAGCAGAAAGTCTTTCATATCCGGAATGATCTTAATGACAACCGAGGTATCCTCCAGTTTTGAAATGATGTTTTCCAGGGTACGATGCTCGGATGGTTCAACTGCAATGATCACCTCCTCCACATTGTGCTCAGCGACAATCTTCTTCAGATCACGGGAATTGCCGAGATAAGGCAGATAATCATCCAGGCTGTTTTCGTCCGTTTCCACTACATCCACAAAGCCAACGAAAAGATTGCCGCTGGGCTTCTCCTGATTTTCAAGTTCCTGATAGGCACTCACCGCCTTTCCATTGCTTCCCACGATGATGGTGGGAAATCCGATTTCTTTGCGATGAATCTTCCTGACAATAGCAGAAGTCAGGTAAAGACGAAAAGCATAGGTCAACCCAAAATGGAGCAGGTAAAGGATGAGGAAGGAATGATAATACGACTTGTAGCTGATGATCACGTCGTCCAGGATCAACACAAAAAAGATGAGGGTCACACCGATCAGGGTCGTGAGCATCGTCTGGCCCAGCTCACGCAGCCTGGATTTGCGGTAGATTTTGCGGTAAGTACCTAAAAGAAGGTAAAGCAATAACCAGCAAATCGGAATCAGGAATACGCCGATATAGAAATTCGGATCGGAGAAAACAATATCCAGCCTTTGGAGAAGGTCATACTCAACCAGTGATTTACGATACAGAAAGAAAAAGGCCCAGGCTATCGCAGCAGCCAGAAAATCGGCTACCACATATTTAATCACTTGTAAGGTTTTATTCATTCCCGCCCCTTCTTAAAAATGCACCAGTTTAAGATTGTCAATTAAAATTTCCGCCTCGCTGTATCCTGATTCAAGATTGGCTCTGAAATACACCTTGTAATTACTCACACCGCTTTGCCTGCTCACGGTTGCACCCACATTCACATATACCTTCTTCCATTCATCTGTAATATTCAACACCAGTATTTCCAGGACATTGGTCGAACCTGATGCATTGGCGATCAGTCCGACCACAAAAGGATGGTCTGTTTTAAAATCCAGCTCGAGATAAGTTGGCGTCAGCCCGCCGGGAAGTTTAAAGGCATTCACTGAGATTCCGTGATAGGCCTTTCTGGACTCATCCAGCACAATTCTGCCGGAAGAAATGCCTTCATAGACCTTTTCCGGATCATCGGTCTTCATCAGGGCAGTATCACTGAAGCTGAGGGATTCGATGGATAAGCCCGGCCGTTCGAAATCCTCAATCCAGGCAAACTTTGTTGCTTCCTTATAGGTGGTGCTCAGCAAAAGGGTATCCACCACTGCCGGCGTGAGGGAAACATTCAGCACTGTTTCTGTATAAAATGGATAAGCGATACGGGTACTCGCAATGCCATTGATTTTAATCCCCGGACGGATCGTCAGCTTCTGATTGCCACTGGCCAGCACAGGAAAAGTTACGGGCAACTCATAAATCCCCTGGATATCGTCGTTCAGGTACACCCAGGCATCGGTAATGTTGTGCGAAGCTGTTCCCTGGTCGAAATTGCTAATGAGCGAATAGGAAGGAATATGAAGGTAGGAAGGGATATCTTCCTCAGGATTAATGATTTCGCAGGAAGAAAAAAGCAGTGACCCGGCGAAAAGGATAAGAATGTGAATATACTTGCATTGGTAGTCCTGCTTCATAAAGCGGGATGGATTGGGTTTTGGAACAAGGCACATCAACGGGCTGCTCAGGGCAAAATTGCCGGTATCGAAAAAAAAAACCAGATTACATCTTCGCCAGAATCTGATGAGCCAGTTTCAGGGCATTGTAGCCATCCTCTATGGTGACCATAGGGGTCTTATCGAGCATTACTGCATCTGCGAATGTCTCCAGCTCAGTTTGGATGGCATTTATGGGATGCACTTGAGGCTGAGAGATACTGATTTTCTTGCTCCCTTTTCCTTCGCCCAGATCCAGAACCATTGCAAAGGGATCCTCTGCTCCTTCTGGCATATCTTCCATTTGCACGATCTCGACTTTTTTGTCGAGGAAGTCGACGGAGATATAGGCATCGCGTTGAAAGAAGCGTGATTTGCGCATATTTTTCAGAGATATCCGGCTGGCGGTGAGGTTGGCCACACAGCCGTTTTCGAACTCTATGCGTGCATTGGCAATATCCGGTGTATCGCTCACGATCGACACTCCGCTGGCGTGCACGCGGCGCACATTGGACTGCACCACACTCAGCACGATATCCAGATCGTGGATCATCAGGTCGAGCACCACCGGCACATCGGTTCCCCTGGGGTTGAACTGCGCCAGGCGATGTGTTTCTATAAACATTGGTTTGTGCAGAAAAGGCGAAGCGGCCATAAAAGCCGGATTGAATCTTTCCACGTGTCCCACCTGAACTTTCACATCTGCTTCTGCTGCAATTTTCATCAATGTTTGTGCTTCTTCAGGGCTGGCCACCACCGGTTTTTCGATAAACACGTGGCGAAAAGCTTTTAAGGCTTTGGAGGCACAATCAAAGTGGCTTACCGTGGGGGTTACAATATCCACCACATCTACTGCTGCAATCAGGCTGTCAATATCCGGGAAAGCACTGACGCCGTATTCCCGGGCTGCCCTGGCCGCTGCGTCCGGGTCAGGGTCATAAAAACCACAGAGTTCGTACTTATCGATCAGTTGAATGCATTTCAGGTGGATCCGGCCCAAATGACCCGCTCCCAATACTCCAATCTTCAGCATTTGCAAGGTTTTTTGCAAATGTACAGTATTTTTGTGCCTTCCATATCACGGCAGATGCACCAAAAGATACTAGAAGACACATATCGACACAGGGGTTTGCGACGCAAGCTTATCGACCAGATCACGGTCAAGGGAATTACAGACAGAGCCGTATTGGATGCTATGAATGCGGTTCCGCGCCATTATTTTTTTGATTCTTCTTTTCTGGAATTCGCTTATGCAGACAAGCCCTTCCCCATTGGTTCAGGGCAAACCATCAGTCAACCTTATACTGTAGCTTTTCAGACAGCATTGCTGCAGTTGGAAGCGGGGATGAAAGTATTGGAGGTAGGCACAGGTAGCGGCTATCAGGCAAGCATTCTGGCAGAGATGGGCGCCAAGGTATTCAGTATTGAAAGACAAAAGAACCTATACACCCGCACCCGGGATTTTCTTCCTCGCCTCGGTTATGTGATCAAAACCTTTTACGGAGATGGCTACAAAGGACTGCCCGCTTTTGCTCCCTTCGACCGCATTCTGGTCACCGCCGGAGCACCGGTCATTCCCGAAGCCCTCAAGGAGCAGCTCAAACCCGAAGGTATCCTGGTGATTCCCGTGGGTGAGGAAATTCAGAAAATGTATCGGATTATTAAAGGGGCTGACGGACAATTCACGGAAGAAATGCACGGAAGCTTCCGCTTCGTCCCCCTATTGCAGAAAAAAGCGCAGGATTAAGGAGCGGAGATCGTCGCCCTGATCGACCGAAAGATATGCAATGCGGTAGTGAGGCTTTCCAGGTCATCGTATAAAAGACCGTCCTTGCCGGAGTGATGACTTCTCCCTGCTGCTTCCAGCTGCTTCCATTTTTCCGGCTCAGCAGGATCAAGGGTGGTAACATACACTACAGCAGGCTGGGCAGAAGTTTTGTAATCCTCATCGCCGGGATAACGGACATTGGTCCAGTATTGGTTCCAGTCCCAGCTCTGGTTCACCTCTACGAATATTTTTATTGCTTCCTCCGAATACTGATCCAGTTTAGCCCTGAGCAGAAAACTGCCGCCAGGCGTGGCTCCGGTATAGGCATCCGCCAGGGGTGCTTCCGGTTCCGGGATATATAAACCATCGGATGCCCGGATACCTCTTTGGTGTCCCCAGCGAGGTAAGGCTGCTGGCCTTCTTCTTTCTCCGGGAGCCCACTTGCCTTCTTTTGCCTTACCGTGACGGAAAATCCCGGTGGCTATGCTCTCAGCCACATAGAGAGGCTGCAGGTAATTTCCATCCATATCCTCTACCCATACAGCCATCAGCGGATGATTGTGGGATGGTCCGGTCAGCAACTCCAGGCTGATCCATTGCCCCTGCCCTTCCGGATTGCTTAGCAGGGAGGATACTTCTGTGTGTTCCTTTGCCGTTTCAGCTGGGGGTTTACAGGAAAACAGCAGAAAAGATAAACCGATAAAAATGAGTGTACTTGCTTTCATCTTCCTTAAAATTCTATCATTATACCTAGGGTGGGCAATACGGTTCCGCTTCGCGACTCCAGGTAGCGCAGCTGATAACGCTGCTCCTCCAGAGGAGCCGAAGGATTTACGATAAGCGGTATCCCGTTCTCATCACGGTTGAAAATAATGGGCTGCTCGTCAGCCTGAAAATTGTACAGATTCTGAATATCGAGATACACCATCAGCGACCATTTGTCGAAGAAGTATTGCTTATCCACACGAACATCCAGTTGGTGAAAAGGTTCCAGTCTCAGGGTATTGAAACGGTCGTAATCCAGATACCCCATTCCCCTGGCATCCCAGGCAAGGCGGTTGGATGACAAGACTTCATCGTAAGGCGTATAGGGTGACCCGCCAATGAAACGCCACTTGGCACCCACATCCCAATTGCGTTTCAGGGTACGGGTCAAGGTCATATTCAGCAGGTGCTTATTATCCCAGGCGGTGGGAACATAGGATCCGGCTTCATCTTTAAATTCACTGCGAACCAGGGTATAGGAGAAGATCACATTGAAACCGGCAAGGTCGCGCTCCCGGAAATACACTTCCATTCCATAAGCACGGCCAATTCCGGTCGAGCGCACTTCCTCATCACCATAAGTACCAAAATCTCCCCCTTTGGATGCAAGAGCCACCCTGTCCTGCACAGAGAAAGGATAGTCGGAATACTGCTTAAAAAAACCTTCCAATGTAAGTCGTGCATCCTCTGAGGGCAGGTATTCTATGCCCGTGACATAATGATCCGAACGAATGTATTTCAAGCCATTGGTTTTGTTCACCAGTACCCCTTCCATATCTTTGTATCCCAATGTGGTATAAGAAGGACGCTGATAATAGATACCCGTATTGGCATTCAGGTATAAGTTCTCATTAAGGGCATAACTACCGGAAATGCGCGGCGAAAGCTGCCGCAGAGGCTGCTGCATTTCCTTATTGTAATCGCTTCCATCCATACGGAGCCCCAAACTCAGCGTCAGCCGCTCATCCAGATAGCTTCTGCTCATTTGTGCATTGGCCTGGTATGCAAGCACATTGATACGCGTGTCGTAGCTGAGGGTATCCAGTATCTCCTGAAAAAACTGCTGACGAAGGGTATTGTTGGTATAGCGTCCGATCTCCATTCCTGCGCCATAGGTCAGTTTGTATTTACCAATGCGCTGAAGACGTTCAAAGCGAAGTTTATTTTCACTCTCTTCCGACACATAATCGAAGGTGCGGGGCAGTGATTCATTGTTGTTGCGGTGCTTATAGGCAACATTATTGAGGTGGGAACGGCTCAGCACCCAGGTATCAAAACCATTGTCCCGAAAATGACGGTAACGGGCGCCCAAAGTGTAGCTCCATTGCTTATTAACAGGCAGAAAGTCGAGGATATACTGCTGTCCTTCATCCGGATTCCGGAGTCCGGTGTTCAGGCTGAAGTCATCCAAAGCACCCAAACCGATGATACTGAGCTCGTTTTTCTGGTTGAATCTGATTTTGTATTTAAACTGAGCGTCGTTATAGGTGGGAAGGAAGGGCAGGCCGATCAGGTCGAAAAGAAACTGGAGATACGAACGGCGAACTGAAAAGATCAGGGAGCTGTTGTCGCTGATGGGACCTTCGGCACTCAAAGCCAGATCCGTAGCACCCAATGTAGTTCTGAAGTTGAACTTATCCGGATTCCCGTCAATCTGGCTGAAACTAAGCACAGAGCTCAGGGCATCTCCCCGGGAGGCAGGGAAAGCACCGGAGTAGAAATCGACTTCGCGAATGAAGTCGACATTGAGAATTCCCACCGGTCCCCCGCTGGCTCCCTGGGTAGAGAAGTGATTGATGTACGGGATCTCGATTCCATCCAGGTAAAAAGCATTTTCAGAAGGCCCTCCTCCTCTGACAATCACATCATTACGAAAAGACACAGACTGTGATACACCGGGAAGGGATTGAATGACCTTGGAGATATCGCGGTTAGATCCCGGACTTTTCTCTATCTCATCAATTCCCAGGGTGCGCATTGAGACCGGACTTTCCTCCAGCCGGCGAAACGGAGAAGCTTTCACCACCACGGTCTCCAGCTCAACTGTCCTGGGCTGCATCTTAATCTCTACAAAAACGGTTTTGGCGTTGGTTACCAGAAAGGATTCCGTAATCACATCCTCGTGGCCGATGGAAGAGGCGCGGAGCTTAATGAAGCCGGGCTCCAGACCGGTAAAGCTGAAATCTCCTTCCAGGTCGCTGGTGCTTCCAATGGTCGGCTTTTCCCATACTACAATGTTGGTAAACGGAAGGGGCTCATTGGTTTCGGCATCCACGACCCTTCCTTTGACTATGCCGCTTTGCGCCAGAGACTGCAAGGGCAGGAAAAGGAGCATTGCGATGTATAACAAGCAGTTGTTTCTCATTTCGGGTGGATTTGAGGAAGAAACAATAAGAAAGCTGGAATGTTCTGGTCATCCGCTTTGCCAAGGCGGAGATGCGTGACATAAAACAGAGTAAATAATTAAATATCAGGCAGAAGAAAACAGTCCTCCCTGCTCACTTATTCAATCCCGGCGAAGTGTTTCATAAACTGGACCCGCTCGTAGGCAGCAGGGTTATCCGCTTTTTTGACACTCATCTTACCCATAAAGTCATCCAGTTTTTTAAAGCCCTGATGCTCCATCCAGTCTTCCAGTTCCTTCAGCATCCCCGGAATAATTTCGAAGCCATTCTTATAGAATGCCGAGGCAATCTGCACGGCCCTGGCTCCTGCCAGCAACTGTTTGATGATGGCTTTACCATCGTGAATACCGGTTGAAGCCGCGATATCGCAATGAAGGCGATCTGATAGCATTGCCACCCAACGCAGGGATAGGGCCATCTCTTCAGGATGACTGAAAACGTTCGTTGCGGTTACTTTGAATTTTTCAATATCAATATCCGGAGAGAAGAAGCGATTAAAAAACACGATTCCGTCTATGCCTGTCCAGGAGAGTTTAAGGGCCGTTTTAGCCAGACCTGAAAAATAATTACTGAGTTTGACGGACAAAGGAATGCTCAGCTGCTTTTTAACCTTGTTCACAATGTCAAAATACACCTTTTCATTTTCTTCCCCACTCTGATAGGGATCGGAGGGAAGGATGAAGATATTCAGTTCCAGTGCATCCGCACCGGCATCCTCTATCTTTCGGGCAAAGGAGATCCATTCGGAGGCAGAGACACAGTTGATACTGGCAATGACAGGAATAGTGGCTTTCTGCTTGGCCTCGCGGATCAGCTCCAGGTATGCATCCACTTTGTTTTCCCTGGAGTAATTATGAATATAATCCTCCGCTTCAGGATAATAATTCCCGCTATGAGATTCATTGATGGTTTTACTGATTTCAAAGCGGATTTGTTCTTCAAACAATGATTTCAACACCACGGCAGCCGCCCCATTCTTTTCGAGATCAAGAATATGAGCCACGGAATTGGTTAAACCCGAGCTGCCGGCGATAATGGGGTTTTTTAGCTTCAATCCCATATAGGTGGTAGAAAGATCGGCCATATCTGTTCGTTTTTTGTGGTTATTAGGCTCTTCAGATAAGAAAACAAAGTTAGCCATACATTTGAATTATCCTACCCTGAGGGCAGGGGAAGACAAGGTTTGTTCGCCCTTTGTGAGCGGGATAAGGGTGTTTTTTTGCTTCAAATATCCGACAGATTAAATTGCGGTGAGGGGACTTGTCTGAAGAAGACGAAATCAGGGTTTCTGCCTTCCCTGAAGGATCTGTCGCTGCAACTCCTTGTCGGACAATATTTCTACTGACTTGACAAAAGCAGGGTCATCCTGCATAAAAACAAAAAAGAATGCATCCGTTCCGTATAGATTCTGTGCGATTAGAGCCTTCACACGGGTTTGAATAAAAGGGGCGGAATGCTTCCAAGCCCCTTCATCCCGCTCAATGTCTTTCTCTTCAGCCAGATTAAGCAAAGCCTCCTGCATTGCTTCGTTCAGATGAAATCCGGAGAGAAATGCCTCCTTTCCCGGATACTGTTCCAGCAAGTCCGGCCTGTGGGTTTCCACATATTGCAAGACCCATTCATTCAATACACCTGCCCTGACCAGGTCTGCAAAATAATCAGAATAGGATGCCGAGTCCCAGGGAACAAAAACATCGGGCATAATGCCTCCACCGCCATACACCGGACGGCCGTTTTGGGTATGGTAGCGGAGCGAATCAGGGAAGCGGATGGAGTCGGGATTAAGAAGTTCTCCGTGCTCATAGCGGCGCAAGAAGTCATTGTAATACTCTTCAGAGCCATTCTCGTAAGGCTTCTGAATGGAGCGTCCGGAGGGCGTGTAATAGCGGGCGGTGGTCAGGCGGATAGCAGAGCCGTCGGTAAGCGGGTACTGCTTCTGCACCAGTCCTTTCCCAAAAGAACGGCGGCCAACAATAATGCCCCTGTCCCAGTCCTGAACCGCTCCGGCCACGATTTCTGAGGCCGAGGCCGATCCTTCATCCAGGAGGATGACCAGATCACCCTTTTCGAAACGTCCCAGAAAGGTGGATTTCATTTCCTGGCGCGGACTGCGCAATCCCTGGGTATAGACGATCAGCTTTCCTGATCCAAGATAGTCGTCGGCCAACTCAACCGCAGCATAAAGATATCCTCCGGCATTGCTGCGCAAATCAAGGATGAGCTTTTTCATTCCCTCGCTCTTCAAATCCGAAAGAGCAGTGTGATATTCCCTGATGGTATTCTGGGCAAAGCGGTTCAGTTTAATATAGGCAATATCATCGCGCACAAGAAAAGCCGCATCGAGGCTGGTAATTGGTATCTTATCACGGATAATCTCATAATCCCGGATTCCAGAAATCCCGTTTCGCCGGATCCCAACCACAACCCTGGTTCCCCGCTTGCCCCGCAAACGGTCCATCACAAATTGATTGTCAACCTTTTTTCCTGTGGCATCCTCTCCATCGATGGACACAATTCTGTCTCCGGCTCGGATACCCAACTTTTCCGACGGCCCTCCACTGATGGCTGCAATCACCCGGATGGTATCTTTAAAAACCTGAAACTGTACTCCAATGCCTTCGAAATTACCGCTCAGCTCCTCATTCATTTCCTGCAATTCATCCGTTGATATGTATGATGAATGTGGATCGAGGCTTTCCAGGATACCCAGCACGGCCTGCTCGGTAAGCATATCCAGATCGGTGCTGTCCACATAAGCCATCTCGATGTAGGAGAGCAGGGCCGCCAATTTGTCGGCTCCCTGACGGGGAGTCATCTGCTGGGAAAAAAGCAAGGAGCAGAGCAAAAAGCCCGAAACAAGAGCCAGGATTCGTTTGTTTAACATAGATTCGCAAATAAGTGACCAAATATAGAAATTTAGGGCACGGTATTCGAAAGCCCGTCGGTGAGTGATGACCATAGAACAAGAGAAACCCAGATTGTTTGCCGCTTTATTGATTCCCACCCTTTTGGTGGTGCTGATGTGGGCTGCGGAAAGCTTTGAAATCCTGAGTGGCATCAGCCTGATTCCGCTGGGTATCTATCCACGACATTGGGAAGGCATTCTCGGGATAATCACGGCTCCCCTGGTGCACAGCGACTGGTCGCATCTGGGTGCCAATACCGTGTCTCTCTTCGTTCTGCTTGCAGCCCTGTACTATTTCTACCGTGAGCTGGCCTCCCAGGTTTTTGTCCAACTCTGGTTTATTAGCGGCTTATGGGTATGGCTGGGTGCCCGGGAATCCTGGCATATTGGAGCATCAGGACTGGTGTATGGCCTGGCTGTCTTCCTATTTGTCAGTGGGTTGGTACGCAGAGACTCTCGTTTATCGGCCCTCTCCCTTTTTGTCGTATTTGCCTATGGGAGTCTGGTTTGGGGTATCTTCCCCGACTTCTTCCCGGAGAAGAATATCAGTTGGGAAGCCCATCTGGCAGGCTTGCTGGCAGGCTTGGTGCTGGCCATATATTACAGGCAGAAGGGGCCAAAGAAACCCAGGTACAGCTGGGAATGGGAAGAGTTGGAGGAATTGGAGGCGGCCGCAAACAATACAGCGCATCCCGAGAGTGTGGTGAAGGAGCCGGAAGAGGCCACCCCTGCTCCTGAACAGACGCACCTGAATGATGGCATCAGGGTGAAGTACTATTACCGGAAAGATACAGACCCATCGTGAAAGATTCTCCCACCCGTAAAGGATGAATACTGGCCTTATGCACGACTAAGCCACAGCCTGTCATACAACCAGAGCAGGACAGCAGTGGAAACCCCAATGCCCGTAAACACCATCCATATCTGATAGGGCTGATAGCTTTCCCAGAGAAATTGTGTCAGTCCGGCCTGATCCATTCCCATCGCATCTGCAGCCGCCTGCAGGTAGGCATTGCTGGAGAAGGATTCAGAAGGAGCCTGGATATCCAGTCCTCTTTTTGAGACTTCCAGCTGCAAAAGGTGGATTTTGTCTGCCATTCGTGTATAGGTCCCCCCTGAAAGCAAGCCTGCAAAAAAATTCCCCCCGGCTACGGGCAAAAAGGAGGCACCGATATAGAGTGCCGTTTTTCCCTCTGGTGCAATTTTGCCGACATACTCAGTGATTTTGGGTGAACTGGCCATCTCACCCAGGGCAAAGACGAGAATGGTGGCAAAGAGAAAAATGCCATCATTGAACATAAAGCTCAAACCGATACCGATAGAGCTGATGAAGATGCCGCCTATCATCGCATTCAGCGGCTTAAAGCGCATCACCCACCAAGAAACCAGTATCTGAAGCAGCACAATGTACATCGCATCAATATTCGTCATCAATTCCGGGGGGATGGTGCCTTCAGGGGTACCCAGCGAACGGGCAAGGGCAGGAGAAACCCCCGCAATCATCCGGTACACTGAGGAAGTATCAACCCATTGATCGATAAATACCGGCAGGGTATAGAAAAGCTGGTTGTACATCGTCCAGAAACCGATGATCAAAAGCAAAAAGACCAGAAAGCGGAAGTCCCTCAGGGCTTCATAAATATTCAACAACACAGTACGTAACTCCTGTAAAAGCGGGCGCTTTTCCACTTTCAGTACCGGCATCCGGAAAAAGAAAAGCACCAAAAGCAGATTGACCAGGATGACCAGGGCCGACATATTAAATACCCATTCCCAACTCAGTAAGCGAAAACGGGAAGCGAAAACAGGACCGATAAAAGCCCCCAGGTTAACCATTAAATAGAAGATCCCAAACCCGATGGATGAGGTCAGGTCGTCGGTGGTCTTGCTCACCGTGGCTGCAATCACGGGCTTAAACAGGGCCGCACCAATCGCCACCCATACAAAGACCAGGTACATAGCCAGGTATGTGTTCACCTGCCCCATCAGGTAATACCCTGTGGCAAGGATGAGGTAGGCAATGATCAGCGTAGAGCGGTAGCCGAAGCGATCAGCCAGGGCCCCGGTAAAAACAGGCAATACATAAAGAAGGGCTACCACACTGCCCATCAGCATTCCCTTCTGTGACTGCGTAAAACCCAGTGCTCCGGTATCAATGGAACCGGTAAGGTATAAAGCCAAAACCATAAACATCCCATACCAGGACCAGCGCTCCAGCAGCTCCATAGTATTGGCAACCCAGAAAGCCCTGGGAAAGCGTTGAAACACACGACTGATTCTACTCATAAAGTGAAAAGTATAAAATCATTCCAGGCTGAGAAGTTAATCCTTGACACAGCGTACAGAGAAAGCATTGACTTTCTGAAATGCGCCCCGGTAGGCTCCATCCTGGGGTGCATCAAGAAAACGGGCCATTGCACTTACGGTATCTACAGACTGGGAGGTCCAGAACATTGCATTGCTCCCCTGCCCTACTGAAGTGCCACCGGAACCATAGGTTCCTCCGGCTGGCAAGGCATTAAAAAACAACTGATTACTACCATTTCCACCCTGCGACCAGCCACTGGCAGATTTGAGCACCTTAGCTGCATCCAGTCCGCGAAAACCGGTGCTGTCCCATATTCCGGCCAGGGTATCATATTGGGTGTCTGCCATCCCCTCCAGGTGCTTGTAATCCTCATCGGTAGCAATGTGCCATCCCAGCGGGCAGATATCCTGGCCGGGGGAACCCCAGGCCATTGCTTCATCCCACTGATACAGACCACCATACACCTGACAGTTCACAGGATTGTTGTTGAAACAGAATTTCTCAATGGTGGAATTCTGTTGCTGGCCGACTGTGGTGCTGACCATCGTTCCCACATTAAGGTTTTCCCTGAGCCAGCAACGGGATCCAAGCTTGAGGGTATTGTAGGTCTGCCCTGCATAAGAAACAGTGGGAATACCGGGGCAAGGCTGTAATCCCGGAAAGGGATCAAATACGATCACCGGACGTGAAACCGTATCCGTTAAGCCATCTGCATCCTTCACTTCCAGAATAATCCTGAACCTGCCAGTATCAGGGTAAATCTGAAAGGCAAGACTGTCGGAAAGAAAAGGCGTATCAAAAGTCCCATCCCCATCCCAATCCCAACGATAGCTGAGCAGGTGATCCGCACCATCCGGATCATAGCTGGCGCCGGCATTGACAGAAAATGTAGTCTGCATATTGCCGCTGTCCGGAACCAGGCTGAAAGCAGCCACCGGAGGCAGAAGCACTGGCCCCACCACAGTGATGGACTGATACAGAACAGCCGTAAGCCCTTCACTGTCTTTCACTTCTAACCCAACAGCATAATTGCCCTCCTGATTGTAAGTATGAGTGGTCAGCGGATTCGCATCCCAGCTTGTCTCAAAAAGGCTGTCCCCGTCAAAATCCCACCGAAACAGCAATGTACTTAAACTATCTTCCTGATCACTGCTGAGTGAAGCATCGAAGTACACAAGCTCTTGAACAATACCGGGATCAGGACTGAAGCTGAAGCCGGGCTGTGGTGCCGTATTCCCAATCAGGAAAAAGCTGCGGGAAGCTTCTGCTTCTGCTCCCTGATCGTCTATGGCTCGCGCCTTCAGCGTGATCGTGCCTCCTCCCCACTCCCTGGCATCCCAACGGAAGCGGTAGGGCTTAGTGGTCAATACAGCCAGCTGCTGCCCGTCTGCCATCAGCACCAATCTCTCAATCTCCCCATCGGGATCACTGGCCGCGAGTTCAATATCAACAAGCTCTCCTTTGTACAGGCTATCTGATGAGAGCGGACGGACAAACTGAACTTCCGGCTCCTGATTTGGCTCTTCTTTCTTACAAGATATCCCGAACAACAAGACGGCCAGGAAAGCAGGCAGGATTCTTTTCATTATGCAAAATTAGAGATAATTGGCATTGTCCACCGCATTCGAACAATTCCTCCAATCAAACGTTTCTTTATAAAGAATCATTCTTATATAATAATTTAAAACCAGACAAGAATATGGAAACTGTAACCCAACCCAACCCATTGAAACACGCTGAAAAAGCGATGTATAATGGTGGAACCGGACCCACCGGATTGAGCCAAGAATACAGCGTGACAATCGCAGAGAAGCTGAACGCTTTGCTTTCGGGTGTTCAGGTCTTTTATGCCAATGTCAGGGCATACCACTGGAAAGTGAGTGGAAAGCAGTTCTTTACCCTTCACGACAAGTTCGAAGAAATGTATACTGATCTTTCTATCAAAGCAGATGAAATAGCAGAAAGGGTTCTTTCTCTTCATCGCAGCCCTAGCCACAAATTGTCAGATTTCGTTTCGAAATCTGCCATTCCTGAGACTGAAGGTCCGAGTGATGCTACGGAAATTGCCTCTGAAGTAATGCAAAGTCTTTCCTCGCTCATTGAGCAGGAGAGGAAGATTGTTTCGCTTGCTGAAGAAAATGCCGATTTCACCACTGCGGATCAATTTACGGCTTACATCAGCGAACAGGAGAAACTACTCTGGATGTTTACCGCTTTCAGAGGATAATCAAACCCTGAACACCGAAAATGCAAGGGGCTGTTTCATACCGTGAGACAGCCTTTTTTTCAGATGCGTTCAGTCTGGCTTACCAGCGGCATCCAGCCCTGGATCCGCCCCCACCGAAGAAAATACTGGCTCCCAGAAGGAATCCGAAGTCGTACCACCCCCCGGCATTGGGAATGCTGTAGATTTTGAAATCCGTAAACAGGCTTCCGATAAAACTGAACATCATAATAAAGCCGTGAAGCAATCCCGACCAAAATCCGGGAGGATCATCGATGGGCTGAGTACTGTGTGTGGCGCAAGCTGTAAAAAGAATGGAAGCGACAGTCAGCACCAGGATGAGCAAAAGGTTTCGTTTTAGGAGGTTTTTGCTTTTCATAAAAAATGGGTTTAGGTGGATATCAGGCCTTCTTATTCAGTGAATACCGTTTGGGAATATTTGCCGGAGGCGCAGCTTACCTCAAGGATATATGCTCCGGAAGAATGGGGCCAGGAAAAGCTGAAAGAATCACCACTCAACCAGGACAAGCTTTGCAGCACCTGGCCCTGGAGTGTCAAAACCCTGACCGTCGCCGGCAGAGATTGTTCACCCGTAAACTGAATACAGAGATTTTCTCCCTGCATCAAAGGGTTGGGAAAGAGATGAATGCCATTATCCCGGATGGAAAGGTTTCGCACCGATGTAAGCTGGGCCTCATCAAAAAGCTGCATTGTTATGCAATGCAATGCCCCTTCCCAGCCAATGATCTTATTGCAGTTGATGCCCACAATGTGGTGATCAGGCAGCAGTCGGGCATAAGCATCCAAGGCCGTTGAATCCAATATGTGATTGTAGGTGGGGACCAGCACCCTGTCATTCAGGATCAGCGAATTGGCATAAGTTTTCCAGTCGTCGGCCATCTGCAGGCGTTCAATGCGGTAGGGTTTTCCGTGCGGACCGGGCAGGCTTTGCAAACGGGCATAATTGGCTTCCAGGCTGTCATAATTGGCTCCGCTTCCCGGACTCACTTCAGAAATGACAAAAGTGGTATCGTCCAGCAGCTTGATCTGCATATCGATATGCCCCCAGTAATCACTATGCTGGGGAGCGAAGGTGAGGATCTCGGTGATGCCCATATAATCTTCGAAAACCTGGTTGATATGTGCCCGGGTATAGCCCGGATTGTTGGAATAGAGCCGCGTGGTGGTAAATAATCTGTTGTGGTTGTCGACCATAAAATTACCGCCGCATAGCACATAGGGAAGGGAGTAGGAATCTATTCCCCATAAGTTGGCCAGGTTGGTAGGCAAATTCTCATCCAGGCCGCTGTTCGCCAGATCATCAAAGTCCATAAAAGCGACCCCCTGATCTGTCTTCACAGCCAATGGACCGTGATCTCTGATCCACATTCGCTCGCAGGGCACCTGAACGAAAGAAATCCCCGAAAGAGGGATCCCTTCACTGGTCAGCAGGGAGCGCATCTGGTCTTCTTCAGCCTGATCTCTCACAACAAGAATAACCTCTGTGGCCAGGCGGCACTCAGCAATCAGCTCTGCATACAAGCTCCAGGTGTAGGTATTGAAGTCCCATTCTATCAGGACAGCCTTGGATGGAAAATACTCCGGGGGCGTCCAGGGATTAAGGGGTTGAGCATATCCGTACAGGGGAAAGACAAAGAGCAGAAGAAGCTTATAGTACTTGATCATCTTCGAAAAAATTATTCCCACAATCTGCAAGGCAATGAAGTGCCTAAAATACAGATTTTACAGGGATGAGTTTATCGAAGCGACAGATTTCATACAAAAATAACATCCATTATTTGATCCCCCTGAGCCATTGCTGCATTAATGCCTCTCCATTCTTTGTGATATAGGATTCGGGGTGAAACTGCAGGCCGGTGATCGGGTATAGGCGGTGCCGGATGCCCATAATCACACCCTCCTGATCAGTGGCGATTACTTCCAGCTCTTCCGGGAAGGCGTCCTGAGACACAGCCCAGGAGTGGTATAAACCGGCCACACTATGATGGTCTGATCCTGCTCCGAGCTCACATCCTTCCTTCCATTGGAGCAGCGCTTCTTTTCCGTGGCGAACCTGGGCCAGAGAACACAAAGCAGCACCAAAGGCCTCTGCAATGGCCTGATGACCAAGGCATATGCCGAGAATAGGCAATCGGGTACCCAGGGAAAGGATCACGTCTCTGAGTATAGGGAAATCTCCAGGCAATCCCGGCCCCGGAGAAATGAGTACCGCATCGCGGGACCATAGATCAGCAATGCCGTATTCACCAAAGTGCAGCACCTCAACCTCAACACTGCCGCTGCGTGCGGTGAGGGCGGCCAGATTCCACACGAAGGAATCATTGTTGTTCAGTATGGCTACCTTTGCAGGAATGGTTTTTTCACAGTTAGAAGCGCTGCACAAAAGTAGGGATAAGGATTGGATGATCCGGCGGATGAACCGTTGGGGAGGCCAGGGATTGCCCTTCTTCTTTATGATCAGCTTTGAACTGGATGCCTTCTATGCCATTCCTCTCCACGAAATTGATCCCGGAAATCTACAATATGCTGTAGGAAAATTTCGTCAGGAATATGCCAGGCCAGACCTGGACCATAAGCCCATCCTATTAACAAGTTCACCCATCGAATTCACGGACTACCATCAGCGTTTTCAGATGGTCAAAGAAGGCCTACGCCAGGGAAATACTTTTCTGCTGAATCTCACCTGCCCCACTCCCATTGAGCTGAATCACAGTCTGCCGGAGGTATACCACAGGAGCAAAGCCCTCTACAAGCTCTGCATTGGTGATCACCTGCTCGTTTTTTCCCCCGAGACTTTTATCAAGATCCACAACGGACTGATCGAATCTCATCCAATGAAAGGCACCATTGATGCCACCTTGCCGGATGCGGCCCGTGCCCTGCTGGATGATCCCAAGGAAAAGGCAGAGCATTATACGATAGTGGATCTTATCCGCAATGACCTTTCTATGGTTTCCAGGGATGTTCGAGTGGAGCAGTTCAGGTATATCACTGAAATACAAACCGAAAGAGGGAGACTTCTGCAAAGCAGCTCCCGGATCACCGGATCTTTGCCAGGCGATTATCCTGGTAAAATCGGGGATATTCTGATGAAAATGTTGCCGGCCGGGTCGGTCAGCGGTGCCCCTAAGCCGAAAACTTTGGAAATCATCCGGGAAGCTGAAGGATACAGGCGGGGCTTTTATACAGGGGTTATGGGGATTACGGATGGCCGCACCCTCGATTCAGGGGTTATGATCCGCTATATTGAACGCACCCAACAAGGCCTGGTCTTTAAAAGTGGAGGCGGAATCACCTGGGACAGCGACGCCAGGAAAGAATACCAGGAAATGATAGCCAAAGTATATGTGCCGGCTCTTTGAAACCATTCTGATCCGGGATGGAAAAGCCCCACTCCTTCCCTGGCATCAGGCACGCTTCGACCGTAGCCGCAGGATGCTTTTTGGCTTAAGTAAACAGATCAGGCTTGAATCCCTCATCCGGGAAAACCTTCCGTCCGGCGATGGGTTATGGCGTTGCCGTGTGGACTATGGGAAAGATATTCTCGGCATCCGTTTTGTGCCACATCATCCCTTGCGGATAAAAACATTGTCGCTGGTGGAGGATGACTCTATGGAATATCCTCATAAATTCGCCGACCGGCAGCAATTGGAGAAATTAAAAGGCAAAGCGTCTACAGACGAGATCATCATTGTGAAGCAAGGCCTGGTGACCGATGCGTCCATTGCCAATCTTGTCTTCTGGAAGGGGGGAATAGCCTATACTCCCGACACCCCTCTCCTGGCTGGTACGCGCCGGGAGATGTTGCTGGCAGGGGGATGCATCCGGATCCGGCGCATCCGGATGCAAGACATTGCAGGCTACGATGGGATCAGCCTGATCAATGCGCTTCGCCCACTGGATGCGGCTTATATCATTCCCATCAAAAATGTATCTGATATGAATAAACCAGGATGAAAGAAATTGAAACAGTAGAGATCAGGCAACTCGAAACGGGTGACTATCAAGAACTCAAAAAGTCAATGATTGAAGCCTATGCGGCCTGGCCCGGAGCGTATTGGAATGAGCATCACATTCTCTCCCTGCTGCGTGCTTTTCCGGAAGGGCAAATCGCCGTGGTGGTAGATGGAGAGGTGGTAGGATGTGCCTTGTCCATCATCGTCAATTATGCCCACTATGGAGACGAGCACACCTACCAGGAAATTACCGGCAATTATACTTTCAAAACCCATTCTGCTAAAGGCGACACCCTCTATGGGGTAGATGTGTTCATTCGTCCTGAATTCCGTGGGCTTCGCCTGGGGCGTCGATTGTATGATGCCCGCAAGGAATTATGCGAAACCCTGAACCTGAAAGCCATTGTTTTTGGTGGCCGCATACCTACTTATCATCAGCACGCCGATAAAATGAGCCCCAAGGAATTCATTCAGAAGGTGAGAATGAAAGAGCTGTATGATCCTACCCTCACATTTCAGTTGGCCAATGATTTTCACGTAAAGAAAATCCTGAAGGGCTATATGCCCGGCGACAAGGAGTCGCAGGAGTTTGCCGTATTAATGGAATGGGATAATATTTACTTCTCGGGGAAAAAGGATCCTTATGGCCTTCATAAATCAGTAGTTCGCCTGGGATTGATACAATGGCAAATGCGCAATTATCGCAATGCTGATGAGCTGATGGAGCAGGCCGAGTTCTTCGTGGATGCGGTATCGGACTATAAAAGTGATTTCGCGCTCTTCCCCGAGCTTTTCAATGCCCCTTTGATGGCCCAGTACAATCACCTGAGTGAGCCTGAGGCCATCCGTAAACTCTCGGCATATACGGAAGAGCTGGTAGACCGCTTTGCTGCCCTGGCGATCAGCTATAATGTGAACATCATCACCGGCAGTATGCCGATGCTGAAGGAAGAAAAACTCTTTAATGTGGGCTGGCTCTGCCGTCGGGATGGCAGCCGGGAAATGTATGAGAAGATCCACATCACTCCGGATGAGCGAAGATTCTGGGGCATTACCGGAGGGAATAAGATCAAGGTGATTGATACCGACTGCGGCCCGGTTGGGGTGTTAATCTGCTATGACATTGAATTCCCGGAAGTGAGCCGTTTGCTTGCGAAACAGGGCGTGAACATCATCTTTGTTCCTTTCCTTACGGATACCCAGAACGGGTACTCCCGGGTGAGAGCCTGTGCACAGGCCAGGGCCATTGAAAATGAATGCTATGTAGCCATTGCCGGTGCCGTAGGCAACCTGCCGAAAGTGCACAATATGGACATCCAGTTTGCACAGTCGGTGGTATTCACCCCCAGTGATTTTGCCTTTCCCACCAATGGCATCAAGGCGGAAGCAACCCCAAATACGGAAATGATCCTGGTGGTAGATGTGGATATGAATATGTTGAATGAATTACATACCTACGGCAGTGTGCGCAACCTGAAAGACAGACGCACGGATCTGTATGAGGTTCGATTTCTGGAGTAGTGATCAGCCTGCCTGCCGGCAAGCAGGTGTTCAGTGAATCAGTGGGCAGGTGGGCAGTTGAAGTGAGACTGTGGTTTGGTGAGCGAAGCGAAAACAAACCACTAGTCGAACTCATCCCGATGAACGAAGTGAATCGGGAGAGCAGTTGAAGTGAGACTGTGGTTTGGTGAGCGAAGCGAAAACAAACCACTAGTCGAACTCATCCCGATGAACGAAGTGAATCGGGAGAGCAGTTGAAGTGAGACTGTGGTTTGGTGAGCGAAGCGAA
>Ga0334882_1000107_pt1 | contig 143944 bp, 129 predicted proteins | sample GraSluR1_MG_5_FD_207226 | JGI IMG/M metagenome (GOLD analysis project Ga0334882, IMG submission 207226) | Sludge microbial communities from methane-producing bioreactor in Wageningen University, Netherlands - Granular Sludge_15_04-R1 | ecosystem: Engineered > Bioreactor > Anaerobic >...
TTATGTACAATATTCCGGCCAATTCGCCAAGAATCGATGCTCGTACGAGAAAGACGAAGCCTGGGAAGGTGAATCTGTATATTTATGCAATCACCGTCTCTTCAGAGGCTATTATGAAATTGCCTCTTGTATTTGAAACATATGAAAGGAGTCTCTGCCGTGACAAAGAGACTGGGTTATCCTAATAGAATAACACTGAGAAAGGTGTTTCCCGAGTATCATGATAGTAGATACAGTCACAAGCAAGGCAACGCAACTAGGATTTCCTTCCAAAACACCTGTATGTTCCTGATTCAGGAACATACACTATTAATTTTCATTCTCCCCATTCAGAAGAATAGGGGCAATCATCCCTTTGTGGCTCCTCGGCATGATGTATTGATAGGGCTTTCCATTGGTCTCACATGGATATACTCACTTATTTTGAGACTCTTTCAGCTCATTGAATCTCCGATAAAGCGTAGCCTTCGAAAGCTTGGTAACCTGCAGCGCTTCCTTGAGGGTGATATGACCTGATGCCAGCCGATCCCTCACTTCCGCCAACAACGGAATTGAAACCTCGATGGGCTTTCTACCTGTATAAACACCGCGTTCTCTTGCTTCCATCTGGCCTCTATCCTGATTCACCCTCCGCTTGGTTGCAAGAAACTCATATTCGAGGAGATAGGCTCTGATAAGAGTACTTCGCTCGCTGTCATCAAAATGAATGCCTTGAATATCTATCGGAAGTCTCATCCCCAGCAATTGGAGTATCGAGAGAGCACGCCATTGCGCACTTCTCGTTGAAATGTGTGAAAAGTTGTTGAAGCCGTCTTTCTCCACAATCAGTTTGTCACCAGTATATACGGTATCGGTGTTTATCAGCCACTGGAGACGGTTGAGATGGTCAAGGTTTGCAGAGCGTAACTCTTCATGCAAATTCACCCGATTTGGGGAAGGAGTACGCTCACTGATGAACGTCGGAATCACTCCTACCCTGTAGTAACAGTCTTTTCTTAAGGTTAGGTCAATGCCAGGAATACCTCCCCAGTCAACAGGTTCCAATCCATCCACTACATCATAATATGGCTCAAACAGGTATTGGTAGGACTCATCTTCAAACAATTCATAGGTAATCCTGGCAACCTTGAACAAGGTCGTCTTGGTATACGCAAAACATATTTCGCCCGACAGACTGTACAGCCTCTTTACTTCCTTGGAAATCGGTGTCGTAACATCTTTATTCATTCGCATACTGACTCCCCTTGCAATTTCTTGTAGGAAGCTTCAAGAATCTTCTCAAACCGTACTTGCAGGATGGTCCTATAAAACCTTTTCTGGATTTCACTGATCTGTTCAATTGAATCAATGAAAATTGCAATACGTTGCATATCCATCTTGCCCACGATATCTAATAATGCAGCATTACACTCGGGAAATTGAAGGCTGTGTATGACTTCAAAATAGGAACTCTTCACATTATCCAGCTTAATTTGGGAAGTAGGAAAGAGAAAAACCCGCTTGGAGACCTCATGTTCATCGCGCAATATGTCCAAGCATGCCTCATCAGTGTGTATTCTCGGGAAAAGGCAGGATCCATTATCGAAAACAGGAGCAAGCGTATAGCGATTGGACTCCTTGATAAAGCCCCAGTTCGCACCATGTCTATCGAAATTCCCCAACAAGGCGTCAATGATATATATTCGCCAAAACTGATTGATCGTTTCGGGAATCTTCGTCAATTTGGTGTTCTCTTGGAGCATTCTCATCACATCAGCGTATGAGTACTGATAGGTCTCCCGATCATGTTCCAGAGAAGAGTCCCCCACTTCGTTGAAGGGAACAAACTGTTGTCCTACCATGATGAAATCTTGCAGTGCTACCACATTTCTCCCTTCATATGTCCCAAGAAATGTTTTTTGCACGTTCATACCCAACATCTGGAAAACATGGCAACCGATATACTCACAAATGGTATTATTCAGCAGTCCTGTCTCCGAGGGTTTTTGAAACTTGAGAATATAATCGGTGGAACCGATGGTAATACCAATCTTTTCTTCGCTGCCTGAATAGTATTTTTGGTTCTTCGGATAGTGGGAATAATCCATAATTCACCTCAATACCCATCGTATCGCTCTACCCAGAATGTTTCAATAGATTATACTTACATATTTTGAGACTCATGTAAAAAAGGAAACCAATTCCCTCATTTCAGAGCAGTATTGGTCTATTTTTCCATATATTGGAGAGAATTGCAGGTACGTGCATACCCTCTGCAACATGATGATAACCATACGACCCTATCATTGGAGCCTGAGCAAATCTACTCGAAGCCCCTACTGCTTTGCAATGTATGAGAGGGAGATGGAGCCCTTGCCCGCATGCAGGGCGATGACAGGGGAAGCTTGCTCCACGAACAGCGGCTTGATCCCGGTTCTCTGTTCCACTATCTGTGCAACAGAGGTTGCAAGACTTGGCTCACCGATGTAGGACAGTCCATAGGTCTGGATGCCCTTCTCACGATACACCTTCATGAACCGTTTCACCAAGGCTGAGATGCTGCCTGCTCTGGACAACCGGATCCCATGGAATGCACCACCGCCTTCCTTGGAGAGCCCAACCACCGGTTTGAGGTTCAGTTTCAGCAACACCGACCCAAGCTTCTTTGGTATCCTGCCACCGGCTACCATCATCTCAAGAGACTGCACAGACACCAATATGGTGGTACGTTCAATTGTTTCGCTGATGCTTTGCAAAAGGCTCTCGCCCTGCTCGCCCCTTGCAACAGCCCGTGCAGCCTCCTGGACTACAAGCCCCTGGGCGGAAGCATTGAGTTTTGTGTCGATGATCGTTATGTCAGTACCTGATTCCTGAAGCACTTTGGCTGCCAGCTGATAGGCATTGAACGTACCGCTGAGCTTGGAAGCAACCGACAGCACCACAATGTGTCCATAGTGCTGGGCAAGAAACTCAAGATGACGCTGAATCTCCCCGATGGAGGGCATGGAAGAGGACACCTTCTGGGAATTGCTCTCCATAATGCTGAGCAACATGGGAGAAGAAATCGTGATACGGTCAAAGAAGGAGGTCTCCCCAACCTGGATGATCTGGGGGATCCGATAGATCCTCAGCTCATCAACCACCTCTTGGGGAATGTCTGCCGAGGAGTCGGTCACAATGACCGTATCGGCAACCCGTGCATGTGCAGCCAACTGCTGCATGAACATATCGTCGACCTTCTGCTCCTCAATGCTTGAGCAGCGCCCAAGTCGCTCAAACATCAGTGCAGGGTCATCGGTATGCAGATGGACCCGCATCTGATCCTGATAACTTCCCAGCACCAACGAATCGCCAAGCCCCGTCACGGCCTCTCGCACACTCTGCTGATCTCCTTGTGGAATCCGAAGCAGCGCTTCGGTGCAGTAGCGATACCGGCAATTCTCATGGGTATGGTCACTTTCGATTGCATTTGGGGCAGCATGCACAAGCAAATCAGTTTCTGAGAACACCCTTGCTGGGTTGATGATATACTGGTCGACGCCTTCCAAAATGGAAACAAACGCCTTCGCCCCTGCATCCACCACCCCCATCCGTTTCAGAAGTTCCATCTGGTTGGTGGTTTCCTTCTCAGCCTTTCTGGCTGCACGAAGGGCGCGTCGCAACTGGATTTGCAGGGGAATGTCTGACCCTTCGGCCCGTGACAGCTGGCTTGCCCAACTCTGCATGACGGTAAGAATGGTTCCTTCCATAGGCGTTTCTACGGCGCGGTATGCCGTGGCCACCGCTTCTTTCACTGCATCGATGAGCTCTTTGAGCGTAAGCACCTCAAATTCCCGTGCAATGAGAGAAAACCCATGGAAGAACTGGGCGACGATCATACCCGAGTTTCCCCTCGCCCCGGTGAGGGCTGCTTTTGCAAACTTGTCGGAAATATCGGCAACAGAACCCGTTCCATCCGTTGTGGAAAGGATGGTTTTCAGGGTATGGGTGATGTTCGACCCCGTGTCTCCGTCGGCGACAGGGAACACATTGATCGTGTTGATCATTTGCATGTTCTCCCTGAGACAATAGAAGCCAAAGGTCAGGGAACCATAGAGATCTTTCCCAGTAATGGTCATGCGTGCTCCTTATCAGCTGAGAAGCTGAATTTCGGTTCTGTGCGGCGGATCAGCCGTTGTATGTTCGTCCTGTGGGTGAAGAGAACCAAAAGAGCCAACACGACCAAGAAAACCAGTCTTGCATGCTCTATGGGCTGACCTTGCATGGTGTTCAGCAAAAGATAGTAAGGGCTCAGAACCCCGTACGTCGTCATGGAAGCGAGCGAAATATATCGAGTCGCATAGGCAACCGAAAAGAAAACAACCAGACCTGCCACGATGGCCGACGGAAAGAGGACGGCTATCACCCCTGCTCCGGTTGCCACTCCCTTGCCTCCCCGATGGGAAGCAAGATAGGGGGTAAAAATATGACCGAGAATGGTAGCCATGCCAATGCACAGAAGCGAAACAGTAGATAAGGAAAAGAAGGAAACCGCAAGCAAGCAAGGAAGCACTCCCTTCAGCAGGTCGATCACACCAACCATAACGCCATAACGAAATCCAAGGGTCCTGCTTGTGTTGGTAGCGCCAAGGTTTCCACTGCCTTTGGCGCGCAAATCCGTCTGCTTTCTCCTGGCAACAAGGTGCGCAGTGGGAATGCCGCCTACAAGATAGCCAAAGAGACAGAACAGTATCGCTGCAAGCAGGGTACTCATCAGGGCCTCTTCTTCCAAGGAATGAACACTGATGTCTGGCGTACATACGTTTGATAGTACTCCTCATTTCCGTACTTCTCTTTCCAGGACTTCTCCAAGAGGTTCACGCCGCTTACAAACAGCAGCAACAGCGTAATGAATACAGGCCCTAAGGCAACCAGAAAATCGAGACCCTGCAGATAGGGAAGCACCATCACGAAGATTCCCCACCAGACCAGAATCTCACCAAAGTAGTTTGGGTGGCGGCTGTATGCCCATACTCCTGACGTAATGAGTTTCTTGGGATGCTTCTTCTTGAAGGTGGTCTTCTGATAATCGGCAACCGTCTCATAGATGAGTCCAAACAACGAAATGACCAATCCCACCACCAGGAAGGAATAATTCACACTCAAGCCTTCCTGTCCCATGGCAAACGTCACCGGCAACAGGATGATCCAGACTGCAGTTGCCTGGAGAAGCCAGAAGGTACCGAACCGCACGAACGAATCGCGCTTGTCGTCGAAGCGATGGTCAACCTTGGTGGCAAGGATGCGGCTGAGCAGGTAAGAGCCCAAACGCACTGCCCATAGGACCACAATGCCAAACAGCAGTGTTTGCAAAAGGCCCTTCTCTGCATGCACCAGATACAGGTAGAGAGCTGAGATCAAGAAGCTCAGGCTGTACGAGAGATCTGTCACCACATCGGTTTTCCGGATGAATGCATAGATGAAGAATACGATGTTGATGCCGAAGGCAATGATCAGGATTTCAAGAAATAGATTCATGAGGTCTCCCACTTCAAGTTCTTTCTAAGAATTCTTAAATAATACTGAATATTAATAAGATATACAATCTGAACGCTTCCGTCATACAACAACCAGAAAACTTTCACCTGCAACAGAATCGGGTACTACAAGCAATCTACTCGCATTGCTTTCTTATTTGATGTTGAGCAACATCTGGAAATCAGCAATACCAGTGCCAAGCGTTTGCTTTCCCAGCTGGTAAGTTCGCATCTTCTGAAAAGAGAAGGCAAGGGACCAGCAACCCGATATCGAAGAATCTGATCACCATCTCATGCTCTTTGATATTGCATGGCATAGAGAAATACGCCGACATCACCGGCGCAGGCAGCCAAGCCCTCGATACGGGATTGCCGAGTACAAATCTTACCAACCATCGGGTAGCGAGCACAGAAACATGAGCTGAAAACAACTCATCCAACCAAGACCCTTTTACCGAACAATACACCCTACCCAACACTATTCCATGGACCGTGAATACAGATGTAGCGTATACTTATAACGATTGGAGGAACCCCATGCAAGCAAAGAAATCCCACAAGCCAAGCTATGAGAAGCTCTGGCAGTACATCGGAGCAACGGATGCTCCGAAGCTGATACTGTCCTTCGCAGAGATTGAGAACATCCTTGGGTTTCCGATCGATCATGCATTCCTGAACTACAAGAAAAAGCTGCATGAATACGGCTGGCTTTGCACAAAAATCTCCATGAAAGAAGAGAACATTAGCTTTCTCCGTCTTCCCGAACACTCCCGGATACTCGAAAAATCCAGTTTCTCGGTCATAGGAAAGGAAGGCTCGACAGATGACGGACCGCTTTTCGTGCAGAGACTCTGGGATGATGCCAACAGTCAGGTTGACCAGATTGCCGCTTTGGCTAAAAAGGAGTGCAATGGGGACTTGTGCGGGATCTGGGGCTTGATGAGTGATAGGGAGAGGCAGTTCAAACCCTGGGCACACAACTTCACCGAGGGCCTTTATCTGGCAGGAATCGAGTGCCACGATGATGCACAGCCTCCTCAGGGTTGGGTGCGTTGGACAGTCCCAGCATTCCAATACCTTGTCATCATGAATGAGTCGGAAGACACGTTCAGCTCAACTGTATCCTTTCTGAAAGCGAACAAGCTCAGTCTTGCAGGCGCTGTGCATGACTTCACCGATCCGACAACAGGGAAAGCATATCTCTATATACCCTTGCAAAAACGATGAAAGATGAGAATGACAACCAAAAAGTTGGAGGACACATCTGAAAGGAGATCCTCTCACCAACTTCTCACACATTCTTCGTAGACTTCTCTCTGCCTAGACGGTATAGTAACCCAATCTGGACGATGGTGTTGTGCAACAAGGATGGGCTATGTTTGATATTGCCATTTGTGATGATGATCCCACTCAATTGGGACTGCTTGTTGCCTACACAACAGAGTGGATCAACACCTCTTCTTTTGAGTCTTCCATCCACCAATTCCTTCATCCCGATGAGCTTTTGCGAAGCTGCGAAAAAAGACGATACCACCTGTACATCCTGGATATTGTCATGCCCATGTTCAATGGGATTGAGGCGGGAAAAGCCATCCGAGAACACGATCGGGATGCCTTCATCCTCTATACCACTTCAGAACCCAGTTTCGCCCTGCAATCATTTGCGGCAAACCCCATCGGCTACCTGCTCAAACCCATAGACAAGCAGCAATTCAATACAACCCTTTCACTGGTAGCCTCCAAACTGAATCTCATGCAGGAGCATACCTACCTGATATACACCCGGGATGGGATTCGTATTCTTCGCCTGTCCGAAATCATTTGCTGTGAATACACAAACCACCGGGTCATCTATACGCTCACAGGAAACAGGACAGCAACCACAAGCATAATCACAGGATCATTCGCCAACCACGTTCAGACGCTGCTCCAAGACCAGCGCTTCGTCCGCCCTCATGTCTCTTTCCTCCTCAATATGGACTATGTGATAGGCTTTACCAAAACCAGATTCAACTTGCAAGAAGGAGCCTCGGTTCCCATCGTTTCCAAACACTACCAAGCGGTGAGAGAGTCCTACATGAACCATCTTTCGGCAAAAGGGAATACATGATGCAAGAGCTGGTCAGCAACATCCTCCGCGGCAGTGTCACCTCCCTCATGAACGTTCTGCTCCTCTTCACGCTGACCAAACCAAAATATGGGCGAAACACCACCACGCTTGCAGCCGTTTTGGTCTTTGTGGTCAACATGGCAACCACCTTCTGGTTCTATGTGTATGGGGACCTCACCGCTCTCTCACGCTTCAACATCATCATGTTCATCGTCCTGGGCATCTGTCTCAAACCCCTCTCGAAAGCAAGTTTCATGCAGTGGAGCTTCAACTTTCTGACCACCATCAACATCATGATGATGATCATCATCCTCAGCTTCCACCTCGGCAAACTTTTTCCCCATCCCCACTATGCGCACACACTCATCCGGCTGGGGCTCTATCTCTTGACCATTTTCTTGTTTCAGCGATATCTGCTGCCTCTCTATCGCTCGGTTGCCAGCAACTGGCGAATTTTCTCCATCCTGGTCATCAGCATATTCCTCAACCTGTCCTATTACTTCTACGTAACAGCCGATATCCAGCACACCTTGCTTGCAGGAAAATGGCCTCTCCTGCTGCTGATCATCCTCTCCTCGGCAGCCTATGGAACTGTCTTCTACTCCATGAAACGATTCACTGCCATGCATGAGCTGGAAACAGAGAACCTAAAGCACCAACATGAGAAAATCCTGCTCTCCCAAGCCTCCTCAACCATGACGGAGAGACTGCACCTCATGGAGAAAGTGGCCTACGAAAACAGCCTTGCTTCGCATGACCGCAGGCACTTCAACAACACGCTCATCGGTTTGCTCCAGCATGGAGAGATAGATGAAGCCATACGCAGCCTGCAAAAACAGAACACAACCAATGCTCCGGCACCCAAGCTGTTTTGCGAAAACAAGCCGGTAAACGCAGCAATCAGTTACTACACAACCATGGCAGAACAGAAAGGCATCACTGTACGGGTGGAAACCACCATTGCCGATCATGTACATGTAGACTCGTTGGAACTGGCATTGGTGATCTCCAACCTCTATGAGAACGCCATACAAGCCGTATTGCTCCTTCCGGAAAACCAAGAGAGGTACATCAGGCTCAGCTGCCACCAAGCAGAACGCATCCTGCTGGAGATCAGCAACCCCTGCAAGGAAACAGTAACCCTTGGCCCGGATGGTCTGCCTCATACCGATCAGGAAGGCCATGGGGTGGGAACCTTAAGCATTGCAGCCTTTGCGGCCAAGCACGATGCAGAGTTGCTCTATCATGTTCAGGATAGCCTGTTCAGGGTAAGACTGCTCGCCTGATACCTACCAACTTTTCTAAGTAGGAAATCGCCCCTTTTAAGAAAAACCACGTTGCAGATCAGCAAGAATTGCTAGTCTCAACCCCAAATGATTTTTCTGTGGTCCACTGATACGCTTTCTTTCATTTCCCCAGAAAGAAACATGCAGAGGCCATGAGAAAGAGGGGTTTCATCATGATGCTTAGAGTTCGGACAGGTGCTTGCATAGCCATCCTGCTTTTTCTTTCAGTCGTTTCCCTTTCTGCTGAGACCACCCCCCTTCGGGTGGTGATACAACCAACCAGCAACAGGGTTCAGGCCATTCGGTACCAAACAGGCATCTGGCCAGACAGGTTCTGGACAGAGGCGGATGTCCCCCTCACCCCCATTTCCCTCGAGGGATTTGACAGCTTTGCACAAGCATTGTTCGTGCAACAGACGGTAGACCTTGCCAATTGGGGCGAAACATATGCGTATCGGTACGACGCAAGCACACATACATGGGGAATATCCCTTGCCGTACACAAGCCTCTGCACATCCAAGTCAGGCCGGTCTCCAAGACCGTGAGAGCCTTTCGGTATCAGACTGGGCCAACGCCTTCCGGTTCATGGACTGAGGTGGATATGTCCCACTCTGTACTTGCACTCGACTCCTTTGACAGCACGCAAGACAGGCTGTTCATCCAGCAATCGGAAGACCTGCTCAGCTGGGGGGACACCTACACCTACCAGCATGATTCCACCAAAGACGCATGGGGCCTTATGCATACCGAGAAGCACGAGAAGAAGGCTATCGAATCCCTGGACGTGAAGCTCTACGGGCTCTATCCGGTAAGCAAGAGTTCGACCTACTACTCATCAGTACTGGGGACGGGGCTGAAACTGAACATCGCCTTGGACCAGGATGACAAACTCATCGCTTATGGGGAAGTTGCCTACAGCAGGGGTCCATCAAAGTCCGATTGGACGGACGCAATGCAAGCAGTCAATATCTCAGTCGGATTGGGGTACAGGTTTGGCCTTTCAGAAAAGCTGCAACTAGCACCTGAACTCGGCTATGGCGTAGTGCTCCATCTTCTCAAAGCAGATTTCGACGGGGATGGGACGGAAGCACTCGAAACCTTCCTTGACCAGCAGGTGCGCTTCTCGCTGAATCTCACCTATGCACTTACTGATACCTACACCCTTACAGTTGCCCCGCTGGGTGTCCTGTTCTTTGAGAAAGGAACGATCGGTTCGCTCTTGGGCATCCAGACTGCACTTCGATACACCTTCTAGGGGACCGCCATGAAAAATACCAAAGCACTGCTTCTTCTTGCTCTTATCGTACTCATCGCAGCCTCACTCTTCTTCACTGGGTGCAGTGACATGATGGAAAAATTGGGAAACATCAGCCTTACCATTGTTCTGGATACCCCGAATATTGTGGTTGCATCGTACGTGTTGGAGGGAGAACATACCGATACCGCATCACGCATAGTCATGCGGGAAGTCATTCCACCAAGGCATTCGCTTTCGGCACTGAAGAAGGGAACATGGGACCTCACTGTTACCGCCTATGACGCAAACAGTGTCCAATTGGGGAGAGGCACCACACGTGTCAATCTCAAGGAAGGGCAGATACTCGAAACCACCCTCTTGGTAGTCTTCACCCAGGCCGTTCCCCCATCCAGTGGCTTCTCCTTCGAAGCTCCCTCACGCTTCGACAGTGCTGACGGTCAGCTCACCGGAACAACTCCAGCCATGGAGTACAAACTCTCTTCATCCGATGCCCCATACACTCCCTGCACCGAAGGCACTACCATCCTGGGAACCGGGACCTACTTGGTCAGATATGCTGCAGCACACGGCCTGCATGCCAGCGAGCCCATCTCTGTAACAGTGCCAGCCTTCCAACCGATCCAGCTGACGATCGGTAGCCCTAATCTGACGATGCCCAACAAGGTTTATGATGGCACAACAGCAGTAGAGGGCACTATTTCCGTAGGGCCTTTGATCGGAATCCGGGCCTCGGATGTGGTAAGCGTGAGTGCCCTGGCAACCTATGACACCAAAGCTGCAGGAACCGGAAAGCAGATTACGGTCACCTATAGCCTGGCGGGCCCTGATGCCCCCAACTATCTGGCGCCGGGGAACACAACAGTTTCTGCAACCATCGCCAAGAAGCAACTCACCGTTTCAGGGACAACCGTCACCGCCATTAAAACATATGACGGGACGAATTCCGCTAGGGTAACCTCACAGGGGAATCTGACAGGTGTTGTTGCTGAAGATAGTGTCTCATCTCAGGCAACAGCAACCTATACCACCAAGGATGCAGGAACAGGCAAGCAAATTTCCCTGTCGTACACCCTCGACGGAACAGACAAGGACAACTACCTCGCACCAGTCGGCTCGACTGCAACCGAAACGGGTGTGATCATGCACAAGCAACTCTCTGTTTCCAACCTGGCTCTTGCTGCCAGCAAGGTGTATGACGGTACAACCTCCGTAGCGACTCCCACCTTCTCTCTCGTTGGAAAGGTTCTGTCTGAGGATATTACAGTTGCTGCCACCGCAACCTACGCCAGAGCTGATGCAGAAAACAACAATCCAATAACAATCATCTACTCGCTCAGCGGAGCCGACAAGGACAACTATCTCAAGCCCGCGGACGATGCTTCCACCACCGGCGAAATTGCCAAGAAGCAGCTCATCGTTACAGAAACCGACCTGACGACAAGCAAGGTCTACGACGGCACTACCACAGCCACCATCTCCAGTGTTACCTTCACCGGAAAGGTTGCAGACGAGGATGTGACTGTTTCCGCAGCAGCAACGTATGATGCTGTTGATGCCGCAGATGATAGGGAGATTACTGTCACCTACACCCTTGCCGGTTCTGATGCGGCCAATTACCTCAAGCCGGTACATACAAAGGTTGTGGGAACCATCCAGAAGAAGCCGCTCACGGTGACCGGGACAACCGTCTCTCCCTCCAAGGTGTATGACGGGACGGCACCGGCAACCCTCACCTCAAAGGGAACCTTGTTTGGAGTCCTCCCCTCTGATACGGTGACCTTCACGGCAAGTGCCGCCTATGATTCAGCTGATGCAGGGGAAGGCAAAACAGTTACCACCAGCTATGTGCTGGATGGACCACATGGCCATAACTACTATGTACCGGAGAACACTTCGCTCATTGCAACCATCGCTAAGAGACAGCTCACCGTTTCAGGGACAACCGTCACTTCCACCAAGGCATATGACGGGACGACCTCGGTTGAGGTGGGAGAAAACGGTACACTGTCAGACGTTGTTTCTGGGGATGTTGTAACCGTTTCTGCAAGGGCTGCCTACACCTCTGCTGAGGTGGGTGAAGACAGACCTATCACGGTCAGCTACTCGCTCGGTGGATCGCATGCCACCAACTACCTCAAGCCAGCTGACGATACCACGCTTGTGGGAATAGTTACCAAGAAGCAGCTCATCGTCTCTGGAACCGACCTGGTGACAAGCAAGGTCTACGACGGCACTACCTCAGCTTCCATTTCCAGCGTGAACTTCACCGGAAAGGTTGCAGACGAGGATGTAATGGTGGGAGCAACCGCAACCTATGGCTCACCTAATGCCGGAAACAGCAATCCCATCACGGTCATCTACTCGCTCAGCGGAGCCGACAAGGACAACTACCTCAAGCCCACAGACGATGCTTCCACCACCGGCGAAATTGCCAAGAAGCAGCTCATCGTCACAGAAACCGACCTGACGACAAGCAAGGTCTACGACGGCACTACCACAGCCGCCATCTCCAGTGTGACATTCACCGGAAAGGTTGCAGACGAGGATGTATCGGTGGGTGCCACGGCAACCTACGCTTCCCCTGATGCCGGAAGCGGCACTGCCATCTTAACCACGTACTCCCTTAGAGGCTCCAAATCGGCCAACTACCTCAAGCCGAACGATTCACTCGATGCGGGAACCATCCAAAAGATGCCGCTCACGGTGATATGGACAACCGTCTCTCCCTCCAAGGTGTATGACGGGACGGCACAGGCAACCCTCACCTCAAAGGGACTCTTGGGTGGAGTCCTCCCCTCTGATAAGGTGAGCTTCACTGCAAGTGCCGCCTATGATTCAGCTGATGCAGGGGAAGGCAAAACAGTTACCGCCAGCTATGTGCTGGATGGACCACATGGCCATAACTACTATGTACCGGAGAACACTTCGCTCATTGCAACCATCGCCAAGAGACAGCTCACCGTTTCAGGGACAACCGTCACTTCCACCAAGGCATATGACGGGACGACCTCTGCTAAGGTGAACATACACGGAAATCTGGCAGAATATATTTCTGAAGATAATGTGTGGGTACAAGCCACAGCAACGTACGATGCAAAAGCTGTAGGAACAGGCAAACGGATTTCCCTTACGTACACCGTAAACGGGACAGATAAGGACAACTACCTCGCACCTATTGGCTCGACTGCAACAGAAACAGGTGTGATCACACCAAAGCAACTGAAAGCTACAAACTATACATCTCCTCCTTATAAGGAATACGACGGCACAACAGCTTCAGCAGCTCCCACCTTCACGCTGCTTGATATGGTTTCATCCGACGATGTCAGGTTGACGGCGACAGCAACGTTTGTGTCCCCTGATGTAAACCCCCGCCAAAGTATCTCCGTTGCCTACGCCCTTGAGGGAGCTGACAAAGACAACTACATCATACCCGAATTCATGCCTGCCATTGACCACGCCGAAATCATGGCGAAACCGCTGACAATAGGGCTTCCCTCCTTCCCAGCCGGCAAGACCTATGACGGCACAAGAGCGGTAACGGGTACGGTCACGTTGGGATCACTCTCTGGTGTTGTCAGTGATGATGTTGTGACGGTAAGTGCTGTTGCAAGCTATGATTCTGCTGCAGTGGCAACGAATAATCACATCACATTCATCTACACACTGAGTGGAACCGATGCAGGCAATTATAGAAAGCCAAACAACCATTGGCTTTTGGCACCGGTAACCAAAGCTGTTCTGACGGCAACCGTGGGCGACTACTCCAAAGTCTATGGAGAAGCAAACCCCACCTTTACTGTTTTTGTGACTGGCTTTGTGAATGGAGAAAGTACTTCCACTGCAACTGGGTATGTTGCACCGACAGCATATTCCTCAGCAACCACGACAACCAATGCAGGGACCTCAATCATCTCCATAACAGGAGGCAGTGCCACCAACTACAGCTTCAATATAAACGATACGGGAACACTTACCATCGAAAAGCCCCTTGGTCCTTCCATGAGTGACACGTTGGTTGGCTACTCCCCTGCTTCTCCTTCCAGTCCCTCGATAATCAACCTAACAGGCTTTTCCACCAACCTGACCAACCTAGAAGCCAGTGTCGCCATCGACGGCTCGTCCTTTGGCACCTATGCTGTTGTTGAGGTGGATAGCCGAAATCGGGCAATGATCTTGCCAAATGAGGGTGTTGCTGTAACCTCAGCTACCAAGGTTCGGGTACGGGTGAAAGAGACTTCCACACAGGCGGCAGGTCCTGCGAAGGAGTTTGGCCTCACCTCACAAGCCCTCTCCGTCGGTGACTACTATCAGGGCGGTGTAGTCGCATACTTCTTCGAGAGTTGGGAGCCCGGGTACCAAGCAGGACAGGTGCATGGCCTGATAGCCGCGAAGAGCGATATCTCGACTTCCAAAATCGCTTGGTCAAACAGCACAACCACGATAGTGGGCACAGAAGGCGGTATCGGAAGAGGCTTGGCTAATACGGATAAGATTGTCACATCGCTCGGAGGATCGGCGGGCTCGTATGCAGCGGGTATGACCCGTGCCTACAGGGGCGGAGGCTATTCCGACTGGTTCCTGCCAACGAGAGATGAGCTGTGGAAACTGCGTATCAATTATAATCTTATCGGAAACTTCGCAACACCAGCTGCTTCGTTCTACTGGAGTTCTACAGAGGAGTTGAGACCTTTTGGATCTGTGTACACAGGTGATACTGTAATTGGGTATGAATTTACACCAAATGCAAATAACGCAGTCTTGGCTGGTCATTTCTGGAAAACAGATACTCACCTTGTTCGTGCTGTACGCTACTTCTAGGTGTTCCCGTCTCCCTGCCTGGTTGATGTCAGGCAGGGTTTCTGTCTCCAATCCGGAGCAATAAGCAGTTTTCGTCGTTTCATTTTCTCCATACAATCATCTCATATGGAGAATATCCACTAAAATTGACCCAACCTGAAACAGAAATATGGGTCTCTTTGCAGATTCATCGTGCCTGCTATTCTCCTAGACGCAACGCAAGGACTCCGTACCAAGGCCTTCAGCTTCAATAAAAATCCAAAAAAAGTGTAACCTATCACGTTTTTCCCTCTTATGCCATTTGTCACAGTAATTCGAAAAGGTTACAAATTTTCTTGTATACTAATCTATTAGATAATAACCACTTACCAAATTTGTATCGTAAAATAGCTTTGACAGCTGACAAATGCATACTAGACATTGTACAAATTTGGCACTGACATATGTTATAAGTCCTTTCACCATAAAGAAAAAAATACAACTATATTGTTGACAACCCAATAGCGCTGTGTTTTACTGAATCGGAATTTCAATCAGTATGCATTGGATTTTTCCTTAAAAAAAAACATCCAAAGCATAGCAGCTTGAAATTGGAAGCAGTACTGCTTTTGCATTTCTGGAATTCTGGTGGAGGAAAGACATGAAGGAAAAAACGAATCTATCGGTGGGTGTCGACCTTGGTACCTCAAACCTTCTCATCTACGTCGAAGGTCAGGGGACCCTATTCAATGAACCTTCGATCATTGCAATTGACAAGGCAACGGGAACTGTCGTCTCTGTAGGACATGAAGCGGCAAAGCTGGTGGGGAAGACCCACAACAAAGTGGAAGTTGCCCGACCGCTGCAAGGGGGGGTGATCTCAGACATCCAGCTGATCAGGGAAATCCTTCTCTTCACCCTGGACAAGATCTTTCTCTCCAACCTCGATTCAATCAACAAGCTTCTGATCTGCATCCCCTCCGAAATCACCAATACGGAGAAAGAAGCCATTGTTGAGCTTGGACACAGCCTGGGCATCCAGAACACGGAGATCGAAGAAGAAATCAAAGCAGGGGCGCTTGGCTCCGGGCTCGACATTTTTGCTCCCAAAGGACACATGGTCATCGACATCGGAGGCGGTACCACCGATTTCGGCATCCTCTCCCTTGGTGAGGTTGTCCTCTCAAAATCCATCAAGATTGCAGGCGACTATTTCGATCGCCAGATCATCGATTACGTCAAAACCACCCATAAACTGGAAATCGGCAATCAGACTGCAGAACGAATCAAGATTGTGCTCGCATCCCTGACAGGAGCCTACCCCATGGATGAGGATTGCAACCCAGTTCATGCAGAAGCGATGGGTCGAGACCTGGTCACCGGATTGCCACGTCAGATTACCGTCACTCCTGAGGAAATCCGTGAAGTGCTCCTCAGAAGCTTTGACCCGATCAAATCCATCTTGCTCGCAACATTGGAAGAGACCCCTCCTGAATTGGCAGGTGATCTCGTTGATACTGGTATCCTTCTGACCGGCGGTTGCTCACAGATTCCTGGAATCAAGGAGTACTTTGCTGAAATCGCGCAGATACCGGTCCATCTCTCTGAAGTCCCATTAACGTCGGTTATTGATGGATGCAAGAAAATGCTCAAGATGACGAGTCGATATTTCTACAGCGAAGTATAGGAAGGGGTTGAGAATGAGTGCAGCGATAGTACAGGATAGACTGGGATTGGGAATCGATCTCGGAACAGCGAATTTGTTGGTATTCCTTGAGAAAAAAGGAATTATATTTGATGAGCCTTCGGTCATTGCCTTCGACAGGGAGTCTGGCAAGATAGTAGCGGCAGGGGAAGACGCCCACAAGATGCTGGGAAAAGTTCACTCGAAAATTGCCGTGATCAAGCCACTGCGCAACGGAGTCATCTCCGACATGCGGGCTGCGAAAGCATTGCTGACCTATGTCCTCGGCAAGGTTGAGAACCTTACCGAAAAAGACATCTCCAAGACAACGTGCGTCATCTGCTGCCCCTCCGAAGTCACCAAAATCGAACGTGACGTCATGATCGATCTTGCCACCAAGATGAGCATCACCGATGTCTTCATCGAAGAGGAGATCAAGTCGGGTGCACTAGGCTCGGGTGTGGATATCTTCAAATCCAAGGGTGTCATGGTCGTCGACATCGGTGGGGGGACCACGGACGTCGGGGTCATCTCATTCGGGGACATCGTGCTCTCACGCACCATCAGGAAAGCAGGAAGCTTCATGGACGATGAGATCTCCAAGTATGTGAAGAAAACCCAGAGTGTCGAGATTGGGGAACTGACATCCGAAAAGATGAAAATCGAATTGGGAGACCTCCATGTTGAAGCGAAAAACATCGTGAACCGCTATGCAGGACGAGATATGGTGAAAGGAATACCCAAGTGGGTCATGCTCTCAACCAACGAGGTCCAATCAGTGCTCATACCAGTCTTCGACGAGATCGTAAAGCTCATTACCGGTGTCCTGAAGGATACACCGCCGGAACTTTCCGCCGATATCTTCAAAAACGGCATCCTGCTTACCGGAGGCTGCTCGATGATCCGAGGCATCGAAGAGTACATACAAAAGCGGATCCAAGTCCCCGTAAAAGTGGTCCACAACCCACTTACGTGTGTTGCAGAGGGTACGAAGTACTTATTGAAGAATCGCGGAGACTATTTGGTCAATCCGCTTCAACTGTAGGAGATTTGCATCATGGCATTTACCATTCGAAAACAAGAGAAAGAGGAAAAAGGCACTGTTGGGAAGAACATCGGTATCGACCTCGGTACTGCGAATATCCTTGTCTACGTTGAAGGGGAAGGCATCATCACCAACGAACCTTCGGTCATCGCCTTCGACTATGAAACCAACGAAGTGATTGCAACAGGGACCATGGCATCAAACATGATCGGCAAAGGCCACCATGGGATAAAGATTGTGAGCCCCTTGAACCAGGGTGTCATTTCCGACATCGAAGCAACCAAGAAGCTCATCGAGATTTCGCTGCACAAGGTAGAGAACATCAATATCGACATCAAGGAGTCCACCCTTCTGCTCTGCTGCCCTTCTGAGGTAACCCAGTTGGAACGGGATTCTTTCATGGATCTGGGCAATAAGCTTGGGGTCAAGGATGTATTCATCGAACAGGAAGTGAAAGCCGGGGCCATTGGATCCGGACTGGATATCTTCAGCAGCAACGGCTCGATGATCATCGACATCGGCGGGGGATCCACCGACATCGGGGTGCTCTCTCTGGGAGACATCGTGGTCTCCGAGTCCAACAGGATTGCAGGAAACTACTTTGACAATGAGATCATGAACTACCTGCAATACAAGCATGGCCTCTTGATCGGGAAAAAGTCTGCAGAACGCATCAAAATGGAGATTGGGTCCCTGCGACAGAAAATCAAGAATCCAAGGGAGACCTGGGCGAGCGGAAGAGATGTGGTTACCGGACTTCCCAAGAAAATCACCATCACAGAAACTGAGATTCGCGATGTGCTGGCCAAGCCATTTGAATCAATTGCAACCATGGTCCTGAAGGTGCTGCAAAACACACCCCCTGAGCTCTCCTCAGACATCATTGTCAATGGGATCTATATCAGCGGCGGCGGGGCTATGATCGATGGGGTCGATGAGTTCCTCCATGAACGGGTCGGCATGGACTTCTACATCTCCAAACGCCCGCTCACCGCAGTTGTCGATGGAACAAAACTCTTATTGAAAAATCGAGGCAGCTATTTTGTGAAGCCTACCGATTGACAGATTCCTTGCATCTGCACCTTTCTTCCTGGAAACAGGAAGAAAGGCTCTCTGTTTTGTCGTGAAGGAAATACCCATGATACATTTGCAACGGTACCATTTTATATTTGCAGCCTTAGGCTTCATCGGACTTGTATGCAGCCTCTTCAATGCTTGCTATCTTGCCAGTGCGTTCTTCATTGTGTTGTTTCTCTTCTCTACAAGCATATTCTTCTTGTGCTCCAACCTGTCGGAACCTTGGAACCATGCCGGCAGGGCCCTGAAAAAGTGGCTGAAAAAGTACAATGAAGATTTGGATTCCTTGTTTTGTCTCTCCATCACCATCCATGCACAAGGCGTCTTCCAGTCAAGTGTCGACCGAGAGGAGTTCGAGGAACTCTACGAGTATGGGGCTGCTGAGCTCTCACACTACTTTGGAAGCGGCAACATCCAAAGAATCTCACACGCTGAGTTCTTGGTAATCCGCTCATATCCTTCTGCAAACCTTACGCAGGAGAAGGACAAGCATGAGTACCAGAGCATCGTATGCCAGACCATCGTGCAACGCCTCGAGTCTCGCATCGAGTCTCCCTCCCTCCCCCCTGTTGCCATAACCATAGGGTGTGCCGGTTCCGGAATCCGCTATCAGGTGGAATCTCTTGAGCAACTTGTGGATCTGGCATATTTCACCGAACAAGAAGCACAAAGAAGGCGATTGCAATGGCTGGTGGCCGACGCAGTTGTGCGTGCAAAGAAACTGGATATCGATGAGTGCAAACAAGGATTCTTATCAACAGGCTGGCAGCAAGAGTTCAATCCATTCTTTCAGCCCATCATCGAGACAAGCACAAACATGGTAGTGGGAGTGGAAAGCCTTGCTCGTTGGCAATTGGGAGGATTTCGCATCTTGTCAGCCAGCGTATTCAAGGATATTGCCTGCGATTTGCATCACATCACCACCATCGACATCATTATTATCACCAAAACCTTGGAAGCCATCCGGAAGATGATGCTCGAGCGCATCGTTCCCTATTCGTTCAAGATTGTGCTGAACATCAGCAATGAAAGCCTAAAAAGAGGATTTGCTGCCAGAATGGTCTTCTTGGTAGAGCAAGCGGGCATGCATCCAAAGCAGATTGAATTCGATATCAAGGACACAGCCTTGTCAAATCTTGAATCCATGCTTGCAATCAGGGAGTTGCGGGAGAAAGGCTTTTCAGTCTCCTTGGATGTTTTTACTGATACTGCATTTGACCTGCAGGCGTTTGTCCGCTCGGATTTCGACACCATCAAACTTGACTTTTCAGCCTTTTCCCCCCAACTTCAGCAAGTCTATGCAGCATTGTATGACGCCTCAACAAAGCAGGAGATCACGGTGCTTGCAAAGGGAATTGAGAACAAGGAGATGTTTGAAGCTGCGATCTTGCTTGGCTGCCCCTATGTGCAAGGAAACTATTTCACCTTGCCAGTGGCAGAGAGCACCTTCAAGGTCTTCATGCAGAAGTACCAGGATGGACTCGACCTCGAATCGCATCTCGGATGAGGAAACAGTCCCGCTCCAACAGGTCCAGCGTACTCCTCATGTCAGCTTACAGAAGAAGATGGAACATCCACCTTTTTCTCAGTCCTTGTACATGAGAACATGGGTACTGCAATGAAAAGTTGAACGTGTACCGAATCTCGCAGTGCTAGGGTTTCTGGAGGAGGCGATATCTCGTGCTCTTCCCTGTCGATCGGAATAGCATATTCACCTTTTCCGCCGCCCTTGCACATGCTATCATTGCCCCAACCATGAAGTATCTCGTCTTCCTCATAGCGATGGCCGCCGGAGTTCCCTTCATCGCAATCGTCTCCTCCCTCACACCCCGACTCAAACGGCTGGCGTTTGCTTTCATGGTTGTCTCATTCCTCTTCAACTCCATGGCCAGCATCAATTTTCTTTCCATGGAGTACTACCGGGGGCCCGTACGCGGCTTTGAAGTCACGTTTGCCGACCTCATCGCCTGGGGCCTTGCCTTGGGCATGATGATACGCACCCCCCAGAAGATTGTCTGGAAACCGCGCTTCACCCTTATTCTGCTGCTCTTTTTCCTCTACACCATCTTCAGTCTGGTCCGCGCAGGAAACTCCATCCTTGGCTGGGTTGCCATCTGGCAGTTGGTCCGCATGGGTGCTCTCTACTGGGTGACGGTCAACTTCTTCAGGACTGAGGATGTCAGCAAGCAAGCAATCCAGTCCTTGGTGGGAGCATACATAGCAAGCGGCATCATCCTTGCCCTCAACACCTTCAAACAGAAGTATCTGGATGATATCTACCGAGCCTGGGCTTTCTTTGACCACTCGAACACCATCCCATCTTTCGCTCTCATCATCCTCTGTGTCCTGCTCGTCTGGCTCCTCTACGAAAAGCAAGCATCCCTGATTCACTTCCTGCTTGCCCTCGTTGCGGCACTGGGAACCCTCTTTGCCATCTTCACCACAGGCTCTGAAACTGCAGCCACAGCCTGCGATTCGCTTGCAATCAAGACCTACAGCGATTGGTTCCTTCCCTCCAAGGAGGAGCTGTCCCTTTTGTTCACCAACCTGGCAAGAACGGGCAAGGATACCTTCCTGAAAGAGGGATATGCCTATTGGAGCTCCTCATCCTTTGACGCAGAACGCGCTTGGGCACAGGGCTTTTCCAACGGTGTACAAGGCCGGGTTGAGAAGTCCGAGCTGTTGGTTGTCAGGGCAATACGCGCCTTTTAGGGAAACGGATACTTGATCTTGTCCTTCACACTGATGTTTTTCCCGTTTTGCACCTCAATGAGACGAATTTCCGTCTCTGCAAGAATGGTATGGGCAGAACCTGCCTTAAGGTAGACCACATCACCGCTTTTGACAGCACGCCTTGTCCCATCGACCACTACTTGCCCGTTCCCGCTGATGAGCGTCCACACCTCATCACGCCGCTGGTGGCTGTGATAGTGCATCCTCTGCCCGGCATTGAGCACCACTTTGATCGTCAGGCTCTCCTCTCCCACATCCAGGATGCGGTAGCTGCCCCACGACTTCTCGGCAAACATGATGGGCTTGTCAAGTTGTTCAACATAGTGCTTGATGGAACTCGACTTCTCTCGTTCCGAAACCAGGATTCCCTCAGCACTCGCAGAGATGATCATATCCTTCAAACCCATTGCGAGGATGGGGATATCAAGCTCATTGACAATGAAAACATCCTCACAGCTCTCATCCATCATCCCCTCACCGACGACGGGTTCACTCATCGCTTCGGTCAGGGTGTTCCAGGTTCCGAGGTCCTTCCACGTCCCTTCGTAGCGCATCACCTTGATGGCGGATTCCTTCTCTACCACGGCGTAGTCAAAGCTGATTTTTGACAGTGTCTCGTACTTTGCGTACAGGTCATGATAGTCGGAGAAATCGATGAGCTCGTGCGCCTTATCCAGGAGATAGCCGAGACGGAAGGCAAACACCCCCGCATTCCAGAGAGCTCCTTCAGAGAGATAGCGCTTGGCTGTCTCGACATCAGGCTTCTCCTTGAACATCGACACCTTGCTTACCAGATCCCCTGTTTCGGGGATGATGTAGCCGTACTTCTCGCTTGGATACGTAGGCTTGATGCCAAGCAGCACCAGGTTCGCACTCCCCTGTTTTGCCTGCTGACCTACCCGATCAAGCATGGAGAAGTAGGAGTCGTCCACAAAGGGGTCGACCGGGCATACCACCACCGCTTCCTCTCTGGCAACCTGCTGCACATCGCTCATGTACGCTGCTGCAAGGGCAATTGCAGGAAAGGTATCGCGCCGACACGGTTCAACTGAAATCCCGACATCCCTGCCGATCTGGTTGTGGATTGCAGAGACCTGGGTCTTGGAGGTGGCAATGGTGATGGTTGCGTTGGCGTCCACACTTCTGATCTGGCGATGGACACGCTGGAGCATCGACTCCAAGCTGCCGTCTTCACGCTTGAAAACCTTGATGAACTGCTTGGAACGTACTTCGTTTGACAACGGCCAGAGCCGTTTTCCCGAACCACCGGACAACAACACGATATGCATATGCCACTCCTTACCCTCATGATAGGCCATAGGAGGCATGGCGCAAAGCCATAATCTTCAGATTGTGCGCAAATCCGGGGCCATCATGGCATGACAACACCCTCCCCTGCATTCGGTTGCAGGAGAGGATGCACCGCAAGCTGTGTCAGCATGCTTACTTGTAGGATCCGGTCAGCGTAAACGTACCGTTGGGCAGGATGTAGGAGAGGCCCATCTTCTCATAATCGAAAACAGCCCAGGTGAAGATGCCCCCGACCTTGCCGTTTGCATGGACTTTCAATCCAGGCGCATCCTTAAGGACCCAGTTCATGGCAATCTCTGCTCCAAGCAACGAGCCGTCGATCGTCCCGTTCGCCTGCAGCGTTGCCACCACCTGCATCTGCTGATCTACAATCTGGATGACGCTGTGATTGGAGCCTGAAAGCTCAGCAGTCTGTGGGTCGAGGTTGTAGTTGGTGACGTTGTTCATGACAACAAACTTGCCGTCAAGCAGATCCCAATCCGACTCGATGACCCCACCGAATGACTCGTACGGGAAACTGTACAGTGTCTCTTCGACGGTCTTGTAGTGGTTGCTGTTGCCCTTGCGCTCAGTCACTACACTCTGATAGTCCTGATAGAGGTTCACCACTGCGGTGAAGGAGGTGGGCTTGTTTTGTTTTGCAGCTCTGGAAGAGAGCTCCTCGGTCTGTACCGCACTGCGGGAGAATGCCGATTCAGTCAAGCTCATATCACAACTGGCAAAGAGAACCATCATCAGAGCCAGGACGCCTAAGACACGCACTACATGTTTCATACGAATTTCCTTATCCTTATGGTTTTGGTATCCTGCATATTCTTGCTTGCCCCACCCCCCATTTGTCAACAAAAAACATGCAAAAAGAAAACATGAAAAACACTACTCCGGGGAATGGGATTCCACTTGCACTTCTTCCAAACTTTTTACGTACATTTTTTCACGATAAATCCTTCGGATAACCTGTGCTGCTAATGACAAATACACCACCTTGCGGTATAAGTACGTAGCGGGAAACGTGACAGAGTCTCGTCACTTCAACCCTACCTTGCACTTAGTTCGGAGAGGAATGCATGCCCTATTCTAAAATCAGGAAACGCTATCTCTTGCTTCTTCTCCTCCTGACGGTGGGCTTTGCTGTCTCTGTACCCACCTACTTCACCTATCGCCGTACCAAGGCAATCCTCCTTGAAGAAATCCAGTCAAATGCACTCAACAGCGCCCATGCAATCGCCACGTTCCTCTCAGCGGACATCGAACGGTACCGTCCACTCTCGGAAGCAACCACGCTCATTGAGGGAAGTGAACTCCATCAGACCTACCTTGGCTACAACAGCCTGATGCGAACGATCAAGGAGAAAAGCGACGCCACCTTCATCTACACTAGCAAGTATCTGGACGACCAGGCCAGCGCCTTCATCCTTGATGGGGAAAAGAGCGGTACCGTACTCTTCTCCCCCTTCGGCAGCCATGATGGTATGGATGAGGAGGAACTGCACACCTTCCTGACAGGGGAAAGTACCGTCAGCAACCTGAAAGAAGATCCTGAATGGGGAACCTACCTCTCCGCGTACGCCGCCATCATCGACAGTCGTGACCGTAGTGTTGTCGGTCTGGTAGGAGTCGACTATTCTGAGGATCACTTCGACCAACTGACCTCTCGCTTTGCACTGCTGCTCAACTTCAGTTTCGCCATTTTTACCTTAGTGACAGCCTTAGCGCTGTATGCTGCAATTCTGACGATCCAAGACCACTCCGGCTTGGATGAACTGACAGGTCTGGGCAATAAGCGCGCATTCAACCGTACACTGCATCTGATCATTGCAGAGGCGAAGAAGCGCAATCAGCCTTTCGTGCTCTGTATGCTTGATATCGACTGTTTCAAATCCATCAATGACTCCTATGGACACCCAGTCGGAGACTTGGTTTTGCAAAGCATGGGAAAGGCCTTGTTGGACCTCACCCAAAGAAACCGCAGTTGTTTTCGCATCGGTGGTGATGAGTTTGCCCTTATTCTCCCCTCCTCAAGCCGGTTGCAGGCAGTACAAGCCAAGCAGGAGTTGTGCAACCACTTCAAGCATCTGGACATTCCTTCCTTACAAGATCGCAAGGTAACGGTGAGCATCGGAATAGGTGAGTGGGTTACCGGCATCACCGCAGAGACGCTGGTAAGCTATGCCGACAAAGATCTGTATGAGCAGAAGCGCAAGAAGGCCTGTCCCACCACCCCATGATGGGGTATTTCCCAACCATGGGAATATTCCCACCTTCTCTGGAATCAAGTTCTTGAGAATCTTTGCATTTGTAGGGTATTTTTGTTCATATCCAATACTTGGCAACATTCCTGCATAGCAAAAGGAGATGAGTATTCATCATGCAATCTCTTTCATACAGGAACTCAGTATGCACATCACATCAAAGAAACTTGTCCTGCTCGCCCTTGTGTGCCTCGCTCTCTCACCCCTCTCAGCTGCGGTTGCTTGGCAACCGTACCTTGCCTTCGGCTCCGGTGATACCAAAATAGAAGGAAAGGACGCCCCGTATCTCGAACTTGCCCTCGGAACACCCGTTGGATCGAGAATCAATGCAGAAGCCTTTGTGGCAGCCCAGCCTCTTTCCGGCTTTCCGTATGCACCCTTCGATGAGAGTGTCACCGATTCAGTGCATGCACTGGCCGTCCAGACTGGCTTCAGGGTCTCTGTCACCCTCTTTGACAATGCAACCTTCAACCCCATGATGCAGGTATCGGCAGGCCACCTCGCCGTGGCTTCACAAGAGACAGAGGATACCGCCCCGAATATCAACACCTACTTCTCCAGCAGCATTGCCTGCGGGTTTGAGCTGAACTTTTTCGACTCGTTCCAGATCATCCTGCTCAGCGGCTACCGCTACAACCCGCATGAAGCTGTTGTCGGCTTGAAAAAGGATGCACTCTCCTCGCGCTACAGCAGCGTCAGCTTTAGGGCAACGCTCAACTAGTTGGCAGGGTGCAGATGCACCGGCAGTCCACTCTTTTCGCTCTTCGGATCCATCAATCTTGTCTCTGAGCCGACGAGCGAGTATCCTTTTCCTCCCTTCACGGCCCCAATGAAGGCTTGGAGGGAAGAAAGAGGATAGGAGAAATCCATCCCATAGGATGTGTTGCTTATCTTGTCAGCATCATGCAGGTCGCTCCCACCGGTCATAGACAAACCATACCGTTTAGCATAGGCAAAGGCCTTCCGGTCGAATTCCTCGTCGTTTTCTGCATTGACAACCTCAACAGCATGTACCACCGCGGGGTGGAGATGAATCTCCGAAAGGTAGTACCGCTCACGGAACGGGTGAGCCTGGACCATCAGGCCACCGGCTTCATTCACCTCAGAAAAGAGGGTTTGGTGGTCGTATTTGATCACCTGCGGGTGGGAAAGCAGCCACGCCTTGTCAAGCCCATAGATGAGGTACTCATCCCCACTGAAGTTGATCTCCCAGCCAAAAAAGACTGACAAACCGAACTTTTTTCCCTCTTGTTCTGCAGTCTCGAAACCAAGACAGAACCTCTGGACCCACTCCTTCCAGGGAAGGCGACGGTCTACGGCAGTATTGCCGTGATAGAAGTGGTCGGTGATGATGATGCCCGCATAGCCTGCATGGTGGTAGGCATGCACCAACTCAACAGCGCTGCTTACCGAGCAGGCGCTTGCCTCCTTGGTATGCAGATGAGTCTCATAGCGATATATGTTCATGAGTCGAGTATATACCTTGGCCTAGATTTCTCCTACCGTCTTCTTGCGTTTTCGCACTTTCTTGACCGGAATGGGGGTGAGCAACTCCAGGATCTGGACCACATCGTTGCACAGCTCCCGGTCCTCCGCATCCAGGATGTAGTGTTCCCGTGCCCCCTGATAGGGAAAGCCCTTCTCGGCCTCAGCAAGCAGGCCGGTTAGTTCGGGAAGTATCTTTACGTAGACAGTGTTGTCACAAACAAGGAGAATCGGCTTGTTGTTCGCATACACCATGTACTCGCCGAACATCTTTCGATACCGAACCTGATAGGTTTCATCAATCTGACTGCACACAAACTCAATGAACTCAACGGTGGTTGCCATCCCTTCCTCCTAGCCGAGCCGCTTGTACAGGAACCGTGCATCCGTATGCACCGAGAACCCTGCATGCTGATAAAACCCGAAGGCCGGGGTATCGGCAAGCGTGGAAAGTATGATTGCCTGCACCCCTTCAATCTTCAACTCTTTGCCCACCAGATCAAGGAACTGCTTGCCCATTCCCTTTCCCTGCCATGCCTTGGCAATGCAGAACTCACGGATATCATACTCGGTGCCCGAGTACCAGTGGAAAAGCCGTCCCATGCAAAGTCCAATGAGCATATCCTCTGCATATAAAACAAAGCAGAGAGAACGGCTGCCATCCATCAGATCCCCAAAATACAGATCCAACTGCTCATCCGTCCACCTGTCGAGCCAAGGCTCCTCTTTGAAAACCTCAACAAAGAGATGCTTGGCTTTGGAGAGATCTGCAATTGCCAATCTTCTTATCCCAACCATTGCTTGTTCTTCCATGGCTGAGAGTGTGCATCGTTTTCTCATCGAGTACAAGCCTGATCAGAATGAGCGGACAAGATGTACATGGACTTCCGAAGTTTCCCTTACCCCAAATACGTTGCCTTGCATCGAGGGTCTGCTTGGTTTGCAACCTATTGCAGAGTTCCAACGCATCTTCCTATATCTTACCTGAGTCCACCAACTGCTTCTGCTTCGCAATATACAGGGGTTTCATCCGCTGGTAAGCCTGCAAGCGAACCGGCTTGAACCAAAAGGCGACTCCCATGAAAAGGTTGAACAGCTGGTGGCCCATCTTGCGTTGGGGAAAGTCATACAGCTTTCTCTGCTTGTAGAAGCGATGGTCGTCGCGGACCACCCCCCGCATGCCGTAGATGAGGTCTCGGAATATCTTCATGCCCCCGACGCCCAAGAAGTTTGCACCCTTCTGAAAGTGAGCGCGTGCACTCCTGTCCAACCGAAGCGCAGTCTCGGAGATGAGCCTCCCAAGCTCCTCATCATGACACAGATCATCACTGATGACGCCCACTGAGTTCTCCCTGCCCACCATATCCTTGCCCTCAAGAAATTGGCGCACATAGGGCAACTGGTCCAAGGGACCGGAAACCAGATAGCAGGTATGCTTGCCCATCATGCTGGTACGGTGCCCATTGGAGAAGGTACGGTCGAGAAACAGCTTCCACACCGGCTTCAGATAGCGACCTTCCAGGTTCATGGCGTGCACCAGGACATCACAGGAGTTGACCAGATTCTGATAGAAAGCCTGAAAACCATCCTTTCGGTCACACTCACCGACCAGCTCACATCTCAGGCACCCTTGGCAGGCACCTTCATAGGGAAAGGATTTGATATCGACGACCTCAACCTTGTTGGGGTAGGAAGCGAGGAAAACCTTGATCATGGCTGAGAGATTGCCATCCTCACCCACCTCATCGGTGAGCAGTACTGTACGGATGTCCTCTCGTTTCCCAACCTGCCGCCCATCCAACTGAGGCTTGAACGGAACGTGCTCTTGCACGATCTCCCTGCTCTGCCGGGGAAGCGGGAGCCGTTGCTTGCAAGAACGATGGAATTCGGCCATGAAGAATCGCATGCTCTGGCGATATGTACGGTTCAGCAGGTCCTTGTCATCCACACTCAGCCCTTCCATGTACCACATCCCAAGGTCCTCACAGGTAGCCTGCAGCCAATGCTGGGCAAGGTGGTCGTAATAGTGGAAGCAGCTCATGATGCTTGTTGCATACTTGCCGGAAAATATCGAATCCTTCCCCTCTTGCTGGATGAGCTGGAAAAACCGGAGTAATTGGTAGGGCACCAGCATGGTATAAACAGGGGTCGCCCAGAGCACTGCATCACACTCCTGAATCAGCTCGAGAGATGCGTGGAACCACTCGCTTTCATAGTCATTGTCGGTAAGCATTTCCCCGATATCCAACACATTCCATACAACGTCTTGTTCATGCATCTTCAGATAACGTGCATACTGCAGGGTAAGGCTGTATTCACCTTTCGGGCTTGCGTTGACGATGACCATGGTGGTGGGTTGAGTCAAATTCGACCTCCTTGAAAAACCTGGATGCTATGCCTAGCGTATGCTCCCGAATCGGGCAAGTCAACAAGAACTATCAGCAAGAAAACTGGCTGTCCATCGCAGAAAACAAGTGTTGTAAGCGTATTGAGATGGGGCTTTTCTTCGTGACAAGCGTGTGTTTCTCCGTTATAAGTAGAGAACAGGCAATCATGAAGAACTCTTTATGGTAGCTCCGCATCTCAATCGGTTGAGGGTTGTCTATGTGGTTTGTACTCCACTCCATTGCTTGGAAACGTAAACTCTTGCTGTTGCTCATCGTCTTGGTGAGCCTTGCGGTTGTGTTTCCTGCCCTCTATGCCGTGCAGCGGACCAGACAGGTGATGATAGAGGAGACCCAGGCAAAGGCTCTGGATATTGCCGGTACCATCGCCGCCTTCCTCAACAGTGATATCGAGCGGTATCGTTTGCTCTCACAAACTGCAGATTTGGTCAGCGGAACAGCGGAGTACCGCTACTACCAGGAAATGAACACCATCTTCCGCGCAATCAAGGCATCAAGCGATGCAGCCTTCGTCTTTACCACCAAGTACATCGATGAACAAACCGACGCGTATGTCTTGGACGGTGAGGATCCACAAGGAGATCTGTTCTCGCCCTTTGGCAGCATCGATGCGATGAATCCCACCGAGCTGTACACATTCCAATCAGGACTCAGAGCAGTAAGCGATCTGGAAAATGATCCGAACTGGGGGGTTTTCATCACAGCCTATGCCCCGATCAAGGACTGGAGGGACCACACCATCGTCGGAGTGGTCGGCGTCGATTATTCGGCTGAGTACTTGCAAGAGCGCTACCAGCGTATCACCTTCGTGCTCATCTTTGGCTTTGCATTCTTCATTCTTGTCATCTCACTCTCACTCTATGCCATCATCCTGACCATCCATAATCGTGCAAATATTGATGACCTCACCCTATTGGGCAACAAACGGGCATTCAACCGAACGCTCGCCGATGTCGCCACTGAGGCTAGAAAGCACCTGAACCCCTTCTCCTTGCTGATGCTTGATGTCGACCGCTTCAAGGCGATCAACGACAGCCATGGGCATTTGACCGGAGACAAGGTGCTCAAGCACATTGCCAAAGCATTGCAGCAAGCGCTTGTTTGGCCAAAGGGTTGTTTCCGCTACGGTGGGGACGAGTTTGCCATTCTTCTTCCCTCCTGCAACCTCCAGCATGCCTATGGCGTGAAACAGGAGCTCGAGGAAGAGGTGAAGGCGATCAACCTCGAGGAGTTGGAGGGGAAAGAACTGTCCATCAGCATCGGTGTTGCCGAGTGGAGGGATGGTACCTCTCTTGAAGATTTGATACGCTTTGCAGATACTGCGCTCTACGAGCAGAAACGAAATCATTGAACCAAGGACTAGATGTGAAATCACCAGCCATACTCTTTCTCACTCACTCCCATTTCCATCCAGATGATGGGGAGTTGCAACTGTTTCACTCCCTGTATCCACACCTTGAGGTCACCACCCTCAAAGGAACAACGTACACAAGCGAGCAGCTGGCAAAGGCTGAGATCATCGTAGGGTTTCCCAAGCCGGAAGACCTGGTGCACGCCACCAGCCTGAGATGGCTCCATGCACCCAGCTCCGGGGTTACCCAGTATGCGGATAAAGCACTTTTCGCCAGAAAGGATGTTCTGCTTACCAATAGCTCGGGAACCTATGGAAAGCAGATAGCCGACCATATCATCGGCATGATCATCGCCTTCAACCACAACTTCTTCACCTACCACAACCAGATGAAAGAGAGAGTTTGGAAGAACATATTCCCATCCCACGATATCTGGGAGAGCACCCTCCTGATCGTCGGGCTTGGGGATATCGGGACCAACCTTGCCAAGCGGGCAAAGGCACATGGCATGCGGGTCTTGGCGGTAAAACGCACAGCCTCCGAGAAACCGAGTTGTGTGGATGCATTGAAAACCATCGACGAGTTGGACTCTTTGCTCGGCCAAGCCGATTATCTTGCCCTCTGCCCAGCCTATACCAAGGAGACAGAGCACCTGATCGATGCAAAGAGACTCTCCATGATGAAAAGCACAGCCTACCTGATCAATGTGGGACGGGGGGCCTTGGTCGATGAGCAGGCTCTCATCGAGGCATTGGAAACCAAGCGATTGGCAGGAGCAGGGCTGGATGTCACCCAGCTTGAACCGCTCCCTCCCACCAGCAAGCTCTGGAATCTGGAGAATGTGTTCATCACCCCCCATTCCAGCGGCCTCTCACCCAGTGATCCCCATCAGGTCTTCTCACTCTTTCTGAACAACCTGAGAAAATTTCTTCATGGCGAGCCGATGCAGAACCTGGTGGATTTCCAGAGAAAATATTAAGCAACTTTCAATTCCTATAACAATACTATTGTTTTGTATTTCTTTGAATATTTGGACCTTGCATTACTTTACTTGCCTACATCCCGATGCTAGTCTGTAGCTATGCAAGGGGGTGGGCACTGTGGCAGTTATCCTGGCCATCGATGATTCATTGACTGATCTCACCATGATTCAGTACATACTCTCCTCACATCAGGTCTTGGTTGCCAGTGATGGACAGCAGGGCCTGCAGATGCTATCCCGTCATCCTGAGACCGATCTCATCCTGCTTGACCTGCGGATGCCGGTAATGGATGGCTTCTCCTTCCTCGACAAAATGAGCTCCCTTGGGCTTGATACACCTGTCATCATCCTCACCAACAGCGAAGAGGTGGACAAGGAAATCCTCGGGCTGGACAAAGGGGCGGTGGACTTCATACGCAAACCCTTGAACTTCCAGGCGCTCAAGAAACGCATCGATGTTCAGCTGCGCCTTAAGCAGGCAACTGAACAGATCCGTCAGCACAACCGCCATCTTGAAGATCTGGTGCAGCAACGCACTGCAGAGATCCGCAGGACCAACGAGATAACCATCAACGCCTTGGTGAGACTGTTGGAAATACGCAACATCGAAACAAGCAACCACTCACGCCGTACCAAGATCATGATGCAGATGCTCTGCGAGGCACTCCAAAACCATCCTAAGGATGGATATCAATTATCGGAAAGGGATATTCAGGAGTTGGTGGAGACCGCACCCTTGCATGATATCGGCAAGGTGGGCATCCCTGACAACATTCTGCTCAAACCAGGCAGGCTTGAGCAGGCTGAGATTGTCATCATGCGCGAACATGTCCTCAAAGGTGTGGAAGCCCTCGACTACAGCCTTGAAACAGACGATGCAAAGATAAGCTTCATCGAGACAGCACGAGAACTCATTGCAAGCCATCATGAGTGGTTTGATGGTTCAGGCTATCCCAATGGGCTTGATCATGACAAAATTCCTCTCTCCGGTCGCTTGATGGCAGTTATTGATGTCTATGATGCACTGACCAGCAAACGGGTGTACAAGGAGGCGATGAGCCACAAGAAAGCCCTCGAGGTTATGCAAAGTGAAGCTGAGCGTCATTTCGATCCGGTCATATTCCAGACGTTCCTCTCCATTGCCGACACCATACACGATCAACTGAAACAAGACTAAGAGGTATTCATGAGAGCACTGACTCGCTTCTTGCTGCTCTTGCTCCTAACCCTAGGGTTTTCCTCCCTGCTGAGTGCTGCTACGCATGATTTGCAATTCACCGATGAGGAACAAGCCTTTCTTGCCGAGCATCCGGTCATCCGCATCGGCATCGACCCAAAATTCGTGCCCTTTGAGTTTCTCGATGATACGGGCAAACACATCGGCATCTCAGCTGGCTTTCTGGATCTTATCAGCAAAAGAACCGGCCTGAGCTTTGTCCATGACTCAAGCATTGGCTGGGTCGAATCGGTGCAACATGCACGCAATCGTGAAATAGACTTGCTGCCAGCAGTGGGATTCACAGCACAACGTTCACAATTTCTGACATACCTGGAGCCCTACCTCCACTTCCAGCGTTCCATCGTGGTACAGAAGAGCAATACCTCCTTCACCAGGTTTACCGACCTCTTTGGAAGGCAAGTCGCCGTGCAAAAGGACAGCAGTCACGAAGGGTTTCTCACCGACTACCCAGAAATTGCCCAACGCCTGTACGAGACGGTCGAGGAAGCCTTGCTTGCCGTCAATCGTGCTGAGGAAGTGGCATTTGTCGGCAATGAGGCAACCAGCATCTACCTCAGCAGGCAACTCGGGCTCACCGAACTGAGATTCATCCCTATTACGGAAGGAGGAGTCCAGAACCTGCACATGGCGGTCCGCAGCGACTGGCCGCATCTTGCTTCCATCCTGCAGAAAGCCCTCGATTCCATCACGGAAGCTGAGCAATCTGAAATCCTGTCACGGTGGATCCGGTATGAGTCGGATGTGGACTACACCCCCTATGTCAGAATTGCCGTTACACTTTTGATCATCCTTTTCTTGGGGTTCAGCCTCTCCTCTTTCTGGATTTCACGCCTTCGCATGGCCATCAAGGAGAAGGACCTTGCCCAGCGGCAAGCACAGGCCGCGGACCAAGAGAAGAGCAAGTTTCTCGCACGCATTTCTCACGAGATCCGTACCCCGCTCAACGGGATACGTGGGATGAGCTACCTCTTGGAAAAGACCCAGCTTGATGCAAACCAAAGACGGTATGTCAAAAGCATCGGAGCGACAACACAGACGATGCAGACCATCATCAACGACATCCTGGAATTCTCCAGGCTCAGTGAAGACCGCATCATCCTTGAGCGCGTTCCCTTCTCCCTCGATGATGTGTTGGAGAATTGTGTTTCCATCGTCTCCTACCTCATCAGACAGAAAGGGCTCAAGTTCTCCATCAGTGAAGAAGAGCAGGTGCCTCACCACTATCTCGGGGACCCCACCCGAATTGCCCAGATTCTCATCAACTTGCTGAACAATGCCGTAAAGTTCACCGAAGAGGGCTCTGTTGAGCTGATCATCTCCTCGGTCCAACAGAGAGACGAGGAGTACCTACTCTCATTCTCGGTGAAGGACAGCGGCATCGGAATGAGTGAAGAACAACTGGCTACCATCTTCCAACCCTTTGTCCAGGCCAATGAGACGATCAGCCGCAGGTTCGGAGGATCGGGTCTGGGCCTCTCCATCGTCAAGGGTTTGGTGGAGAAAATGGGTGGAACCTTAACGGTTGGCAGCATCCTTAACAAAGGCAGCACCTTCACTGCCACCATTCCCCTCAGTGTTGATACAAAAGGCATTGAAGCTGAGCTACAGAAGAGAAGTGCCATCGATTTCTCACAGCTCAAGGCCCTGCTGGTCTTGCATGACCGGCAGCTGAGTGAGCGTGTCGCAACGCTGTTTGGGGAGTATGACCTCACCTTCGAAGGGGTCACCTCCGCTACTTTGGCCACCAAAGTTCTGGAACAAGAACACTCCTTCGACCTGGTGGTGGTCGAGCACCAGCTGCACAGCACTGAACACCAGAAACTCTACGCGACCATCAAGAAGCATCCGAAACTGTTGGTCTTTGTCCACGAGGACAGACAAGCTGAAGAGGAAGTAAGTGCCGATCTCATCCTACCCCTGCCGGTGATAAACTCAGTGATCCTGAATGCCCTCTTGCAGCTCTTCGGCAGAGGCTCAGCGGATAAGACGGAACAGTCTCCCAAAAAGAGGACGCTTCCATCACAACACTTTGGGATACTGGTGGTGGAGGATAACCCAACCAACCAGATCATCGCAAAGGAGTTGCTCGAGCAAGCCGGCAATCAGGTGATCATAGCCTCAAATGGCAAAGAGGGGTATGAGACCTTCCTCAAGGAGGAGGCAAGGATACACCTGATCCTGATGGACCTGCATATGGATGTGATGGATGGGTATGAGTCCAGCAAGCTCATCAGAGCGAAGAATGCAGGGGTGCCCATCCTGGTCACCTCTGCAGATCTGATGGACTCGGTGAGAGAGCAGTGCGAAAGCATCGGGATTAACGAGCTGATCGGAAAACCTTACAATCCTGAGGAGTTGCTGAGTGCTATCCAACGGCTTGCCGGTGCATATCAGAAGCCAATGAGCTCTTTGCCTGTCCTTGATGTATCGGTTGGCGTACGAAATGTAGGGGGAGACAAAGAGCTTTACGCCAAGATACTCACCTCATTCATCCAAGAGAGTGAGGCGTTGCTCAGCGAGCTGGAATCTGAGCATGAGCGTACGCTCATTGCTGAGCTTGCCCATAAAGCCAAAGGCAGCTGTGGCTCCATCGGAGCACTGGGTGCCCAGAAACTCTCAAGCAATCTGCAAAAGCAGGCAGAGGATACTCAGCAGGAGTTCGACCAGAGCCTCCTCACTGCCTTGCAACAGCAGCTGAGACAAGTCATCGAGGAGGCAAAACGGTACTGCTCACAAACGTGAGACAAGAAACAGGTCCGTCAGCTGGGAAATCTTTTCAACATTGGTCTGGTAGAGGAAGTGGGTACCGTCCAGTATCTTGTACTGTGCATGTTCTCCTATCCTTTCCAGATGCTGCATCTGGTATTCAATCGGGGTGATAGGAAGCATCGGATTGGGCTTCTCGTAGGTATCGGATGCGATGAGTTTCAGATAGGGCACCTGTGGGGGATACGGCACACGCATGACCTCTTCAATCGATTCGGAAGTATTGCCCATCTGAGCAAGCAAGGTCCTGTTTACGGAGAACCCGGCAAACGCCAGCATGTCACGAACCTCCTGCTCCGTGTACCCCAAAGCAACAGTTGCATCAACGTTGGTGACCAGTGGCCCGAGCAGGCTGGTGAGGCCCAGATCCTGTTGCACCCTGGCAATCGGAAGCACAGCTTTCACAAATGCGGGCATCGGCGCAGAGAAAGCTGTTGAAGTGCCGTCCAAACTGATGATCGCCTCGACCTCTTCAGGATGCAAGGAGGCATACAGCTCGCTGTAGGCGCTGGAAATGGAATGGCCCATCAGCACATAGGGGCCCGAAAAGCCCCCCTTCGCAAGGGCTGTCCGTATCTCTTGCACATAATTGGCACTGCTTCTCTGTCGCTCGGTGGTGGAGCTGAAGCCTACTCCGAAGTATTCAACCACCACCACGGTGTACTTCTCGCCCAGAGCGCGCATCAAGGGGCCAAAATCCGCACTGGGCAGCGCTACTCCCATTCCAGGCAGCAACACGATGGTCTTCTCCCCTTCTCCCTGTGAGTACAGGTGCATGGTACCGTCAAAGACCTCGACAAGCTGTCCGTAGGGTTCGATCCGTTCGTAGCGTTGGCGGAAATAGGTGGCATGCAGTATCGATGCGATAAGCAATACCAAAACGAAGGCGGTAAACACCCATAGCAAAAACCTCAGTACATTCTTCCCTCGCCTACGCATAGCACGCTCCCTCTCGATCAGCTACAAAAAGTATAGGGGAGAATGGAGATTCTGCCTAGAATGATTCAATTCAAGAAGAATAAAAGAGACAAAGACGAAAAGGGCTGGATTGCTCCAGCCCATCGAGAACATGGTGGTGAAACGCTTACTTGTCTGCTGCCATTTCAGGATTTCGGGTATTCCAGTCAGACCAGGCAGGGGTTGCCCAGTTCTTGGCAACTCGCAGAGCCTTCTTGTCCGCAGCATCACCGGTGATCTTCACCGTAGACTCGTTCATTGCCCAGCGGTCATCCGAGGTACCGGCAAGCCCTTCACGCCACTGGCCTTGTACATAGTATCGGCCGAAGGTAGCCATTTCAGCGTTCTTCAAGGTGAGCTTCACCGGTTTGGCGAGAGCGAACTCCTGCTTCACATGGTAAGGATAGTTCTCAAACGGACCGTAGGAGGCAACCTCGCCATCCCTGGATTTCGAGTAGTCGATGTAGACATGATAGAAACCTTTGAGCGTGTACTCCCCTGCAGGTACATTCTCAGCAAAGTAGAAGGAGTCGAGGCGACTCTCCGCATCGAAGTTCTTGAACGGAACTACATTTCCGTTTGCATCCACCACCCAAGGAGCCCAACCGGTGGCATTGGTATTCGACAGCGAAGTGGACGATCCATCGGCCTGGAGCATACCTGCCTCCACTACCAGCATGGATGATTGGGGAGAGAGCGGATTGGTTGCCAACGGGAAGAATGAGGCAAGGGACATACAACCGGTGAACACCACTATGATAACCAAGGACAGGGTGAGGGCGCGTGCTTTTTTCATGGGACCTCCAAATTGGTATCTTCATCTCCATCGTAGAGGTGCCCAGAATGAGAAGTCAACAGCGCACTAGTTGCTGTAAACGATTTTTCTTGGAGGAACCTCACCGGATATCTGAGTTAAAGAGTTGCTTAAACACCAGACTTTCATATAGACTATCATCAATATGATAAGAAGGAGCACCCGATGAAGCACAAACACCAGGATATCGGCTTTTTCGAACGCAATCTCTCTGTATGGGTCCTTGCCTGCATGGCAGTGGGAGTACTGATTGGACTGAAGGTGCCGCAGATACCAGCTTGGCTCTCCACCTTCGAGTATGCCAATGTCTCAATCCCTGTTGCAATTCTCATCTGGTTGATGATCTACCCCATGATGCTCAAGGTTGACTTTGAGAGCGTCAAGGAGGTTGGCAGGAATCCCAAAGGCTTGGTGGTTACGTGGGTGACCAACTGGCTCATCAAACCCTTTACCATGTACCTGATCGCACTCTTTTTCTTCACGGTAGTTTTTCGGCCGTTCATCGGGCAAGAACTCTCAAGGGCCTATCTGGCAGGAGCGGTTCTGCTTGGGGCAGCCCCCTGCACCGCTATGGTCTTTGTCTGGAGCCATCTGACAAAGGGAAACCCGGCCTATACCTTGGTCCAGGTGGCCACCAACGACCTGATTATCCTTGTCCTCTTCGTACCCATCGTTGCCCTGCTTCTGGGTATCAGCGGGATCAGCATCCCTTGGATGACCTTGGCACTCTCCGTTGTGCTCTTTGTCGTCATACCCTTGGGTGCAGGGTGGCTCAGCCGAACCCTGATCACCAAGAAACGGGGTCTCGATTACTTTGAGAAGCAATATATTCCACGTTTCAACAATGTGACGATCATCGGCCTCTTGTTGACCCTGATCATCATCTTCTCCTTCCAAGGACAAACCATCGTGGATAATCCGGCGCACATCCTCCTGATCGCAATCCCCCTGGTTTTGCAAACTGTCCTCATCTTTCTGGTAGCCTATCTTTGGGCAAAGGCTTGGAAACTACCCCACGATGTAGCAGCCCCGGCTGGGCTCATCGGGGCCTCCAATTTCTTTGAGCTGGCTGTTGCGGTGGCAATCTCGGTCTTCGGCTTGCAAAGCGGGGCAACGCTTGCCACGGTGGTGGGAGTATTGGTGGAAGTTCCGGTCATGCTTGCCCTTGTGAACGTTGCCAACAGAACCAAATCCTGGTTTCCTGCCTAGAGATCCATCAAGGCATCAAGATGATCGAGCAGGACGGAGATCCTTTCCAAAATGTCTTCCTGCCCGATCCCCTGCACTACAGCCGCTACATTCTCCTCAAAATCACGGGGAAGGATGAGGCAGGTGTGCTTGGCCCACCCGACCAGACGCTTCTCCCCCGGATGTGTCTGCCGGTTGAGGGCAAAAAGCACATCGAAATAGCTGGCTAGCAGGGCACTGGTGCGGTGGGCGACACTGACCAGATCATTGCGATCGAGTGCATGTTTTATCTGCTCATAATAAGAAGCGGTAAGCTTGCTTCGCAGCAAGGGATGGTTCTTGGCTATGATGGCCCGGGCCAAAGCTTCGGGGTATGGGGTTGCCAATTGCTTCTGCAAATCGGCAAATCGGTTGTGGGGGTCAAAGAGAATCTGGCTTGTCTTCAGATTGTGGATGAAAGCCGTAGTGTAGCCGACCCGAGCCTGGCAATCGATCCACACCTGCCTGACCTCATCCTCTGCCCAAGAAAGAGAACGGTACATGAGGTCGGCGTAGGTTCCGTCGGTGAGCAGCAGCTCATCCCCTTCACCGAAATAGTCATTGCCCACCTCTGCTTCAGTGGCGAATCTCTGGGCAATCTCTCTTCGTATCTTTAGGGGAAGCGGCTTTTCTGCATAGAGATAGAGATCCCAGTCAGAGAGGGTATCACTGCCCAATCCAGTTCTCGACCCGGAAAGCACCAGTGCTTCAAGGCCTTTTTGAGCTTTCAACTCTTCAATCAATGCCTGTATCATGGGTGTCATCATGCCAAAATCAAAAGAGAATGGATAGGTCACCATCCGCTATAGAGTTTGGAAAGCAAATCATACCGCCCGCTGACTTCACACTTTGCATAGATGGCCCGATTGTGGTTTGCCACCGTCTTGGGAGAAAGGGAGAGCTGGGCACCAATTTCCTTGTCGCTCAAGCCTTGGGCAATGAGCAGCAGCACCTCAGTCTCACGTTTAGAGAGTGCTTTTTGCCGGGCATACTGCCGGACGGCAAACGAATCTGATTTCCTCTGGGGATGCTCCATCTCCTCCAAGACCGCCGCCAATCCACTGCGAACGTGCTCGATCCGTGAACCAAGGAGCTCCTTGTCATGATTGAGCACAGATTCGATGATGGCCAGCAACACTTCGGGCCGAAAGGGTTTGGTAAGGTAACGCATCGCCCCCTCGCGCAGCGAGTCGATCTTCTCTTCCACCGAATCCCGTGCGGTGAGAAAAATCAGAGGAATGGGAGCCTCCTTGAATCTGGCCTTCACCTCCTTGAGAAACGCATGGCCGTCCATCCTGGGCATCATCACATCACAGATGATCAGGTCCACATGCTCATCCTTCAGAAAAGCAAGGCCCTTGGAGGCATCTTCAGCAAGCAGCACACGATAGCTCTTGGCCAAGATAGAATGGATGTACCATCTGAGGTCTGCATGATCTTCCACCACCAGCAAGGTCGGAAGGTCGCTGCCTTCCTGCTGTTCATCAACCCGAAGATGAGAGAAGTCGGAGAGGAAGAGCTGTGCAAGCGTGGCACTTGAAGCCATTTGTTCAACATGCAGTGTTTCCACCAAGGAGGGGGGGAAGCTTAGGGTAAAGGTGCTTCCGTTCCCTTCACAGCTTTCCAGCAGCACCTCTCCCCCATACTCATGCATGATATGTCGGACCAAGGGCAACCCCAAGCCCGTCTGCAGGCTCACCTTCTCATCGGCGATGATCTCAAACTGCTCGAAAATCCGGCTCTGCTCCTCTTTGGGTATCCCAATGCCGGTATCCACAACCGAAAGCAGCAGACCACCCTGCTCATTGGGAGACACCTTCACCGTTATCCTTCCCCCGGAACGGGTATATTTGAGTGCGTTGGAGAGCAGATTCATCAAAAGCGACTCAAAATCCTCCTGATTCACCAACAGAGCCGGGGAGAAGCCAAATCGGCTCTCTTCCATACATAGGGTCAGCTCACGATCACGGGCAATCGGCTCAAACTCTGCAATGATGAGACGAATGGTTGCAAGCAAGGGCAATGGAACAGTAACCTTCGAATAAGGGGTATGCTCAAGACGCAACAGCTGGTTTACCAATCGCAAAAGGGTAAGACTGTTTCGTTCAATAGCCTGCAACACCGCGTCGGCACTCTTGAGCGAGGGGCCGTAGGAACCTTGCCTGAGCTGTCGGACCAAGCCAAGGATGATGGTAAGCGGAGTCCGGGTCTCATGACTCATGGAGAGAAAAAACTGGGTACGCGCATTGGCAACCCGTTCCAACTCCTCCTGTTTCTGCTTGGAAGCCTGCTCCTCATCCCTGAGATGGTTGTAGCGGTTGGCGGTTGCCAATGAAAAAAGAATGGCTTGGAGCGAGAGACCTATGGGTTGGTTGTACTGCATCAAAAACTGGGTGAAGGCCTGATGGGAACGCATGAAGGGAAAGATGTTGAGCGCATTCACACTGGTGACAAAGGCCGGGGGAATGAAAGCGATGAGCAGAATCAACGCTTCCTTGTGCATCCATTTCATGCAACGGATGATGGTATAGAGAAAGAGAGCGTTGGTATAGAACACAAACAGCTCGCGGATGAAGTTGAGCAGTGCATGCAAGAACGGATGCCCAGACAACTGCTTCAGGACAAGGAAAAGGAGGGTATATCCGGCTATGAGCAGGATGTTGACCTTGTTGAACATGCTAAGGCGCCGATCATGCTCTGCGATGGCAAACAGCTGTTCAAAGAAGAGGAGAAACGTGATGAACAGGGTGTGGGTGATGAGTGTCACTCGGTTGTAGGTAAGGTATAGGAAGAACCGGTCATAGGTGGAGAAGGTTTGCAGGATTGCCAGTAAAGCCATGATGATGCAAAAGTAGAGAAAGATCGGTTCTTTGGTGGAAATGGCCAGAAACAGTGTATAGCAGAGCAGACCAAGCAACACCCCAAGTGCCAGGACTCCGATGACAAACGCAACACTGTCGGTGGAGGCATATTTGGGAACAATCAGATTTGCAGCGGGGAGGAACGAAGGGACGAATGCGAACAGCAGACAGATAAGGAACACCCTCTTTGCTGAGAAGACTCTGCTTGCAACAGGTGGGGACATGCGTTCTCCTCCCTGAGACAGGGACATTCTAGCAGAGTGCAAAGCTCGCCGTAAAGAGTTGGGCTTGGGCAAGGGTGCCATGCAATTGAATTCTATGATGATACTTAGTATCATATAGAACATACTATGGATATAGTGGTGAGTCATTTTTGTTGGGAAACGAACAAAATGCTTCCATAAGAACAACAAGACACGGATGTTTGCAAGTAATTGTTTTTTGTAATTAGAATTGCGATACAACTCAAGATACTTTCAACCTGGCAATTTTCTTCTGAACGCATCAGAAATTTCCTTGAATTTGTTGCAATTTGTTGTATGATGGTGGTACACCCAAAGGAAGGACACCCCTTCCGGCCCTTTTTGATGTCCGAACCTACCGGCATTTCCTACAGAGCCAGGAAGCAAAAGTCCCCTTTTGTCCGTATTCTGAAGGAGGAACTCCATGGATATCATCGGAACTTCCCTGAAACGCGTCGATGCATTCGACAAAGTGACAGGCAAAGCTAAATACACCCCGGACCTGATCCCTCCCCACGCCCTGGTGGCAAAGGTGCTGCACAGCACCATCGCCAACGGCTGGGTGAAGGAGTTTGATCTCTCTGAAGCTTGGAAGGTGGAAGGCGTGGTGGATATCGTCACCTGCTTCGATGTGCCGGACATCCAATTCCCCACAGCCGGCCACCCTTGGTCGACAGATCCCAAGCACCAAGACATAGCCGACCGCAAGCTGCTCAATGCACGTGTTCGCTGCTATGCCGATGACATTGCTGCGGTTGTAGCAGAGAATGAGATTGCCGCTGAAGAGGCAGTGAAGAAAATCAGGGTTACCTATGAGGAGTTCACCCCCATTCTTACCATGGAAGATGCCATGAAGGAAGGGGCCATCTCCATCCATGAGGAAAGACCGAACAATGTTGTGGTGAAAAGCAACTATGAGATTGGGTCTTTTGAAGAATCCATCAAGGAAGAGGGCCTGACCAAGGTTGTCGGCGATTATGAAACCCCGATCGTAAGCCACTGCCACATTGAGAGCGCCAACTCGTTTGCCTACATGGAAAGCGGCAAGATTGTTGTGGTGAGTTCCACCCAGATCCCTCACATTGTGCGCAGAGTCTGCTCACAAGCCTTGGGCCTCGGGTTCGGCGACATCCGCATCATCAAGCCGTACATCGGCGGAGGGTTCGGCAACAAGCAGGATGCGCTCACCGAACCGCTGAACGCCTACCTGACCACCCGAGTGGGTGGCCGGCCTGTAGTGCTTGCCTATACCCGTGAGGAAACGTTCGCTTGCACCCGCACCCGTCACGCCATGAAGTTCCACATCGAAAGCTATGTCCGCAAGGATGGTTCTTTTGCCGCACGCTCGATCAAGGCCTATTCCAACCAGGGCGCCTATGCATCCCATGCCCATGCCTTGGTTGCCAATGCTGTGAACGGCTTTCGGATGATGTATCCGGTGGGAGCCATCAAGGGTGAGGCGTACACCGTCTACACCAACATGGCCACCGCCGGTGCTATGCGCGCCTACGGCATCCCCCAGATCGGGTTTGCTTTGGAAGCCCATGTGGATGACATTGCCAAGCAGACAGGACTCGACCCCTTGAAGCTGCGCACCCAGAATATGATGAAGCTTGGCTATGTCGACCCCTTGACGACCATCACCTGCCACTCCACTGGCTTGGATGAGTGCATCCAGCGTGGTGAGCAGTATCTCTCCTACACCAAGAAGCGGAAGGAGTATGCCAAACAGACCGGCCCGATCCGCAAGGGTGTGGGTATGGCAATCTTCTGCTACAAGACCGGCGTCTACCCCATCAGTCTTGAAACCTCTGCGTGCCGTATGGTGCTCAACCAGGATGGCTCGCTGCAGATGCAGATTGGTGCTACCGAAATCGGACAGGGTGCTGACACCGTCTTTGCCATGATGGCTGCCCAGACCATCGGTCTGACAGTGGATAAGATCCACGTGGTCAGCAAGCAGGATACCGATGTCACCCCCTACGATACGGGTGCCTATGCATCAAGACAGACCTATGTCTCGGGCATGGCAGTGAAGAAAACCGCCGAGTCCTTCAGAAGGAAGCTGCTCGAGTTCGCCGGCTTCATGCTCAAGAAAGATCCCTGGGATCTGGACATCAAAGAGAACTACATCGTCCACACCAACAAGAATGAGCATCTGCTCTCCGTTGCCGATGTTGCCATCGAATCCTGTTACAGCCTGACCAACTCCACCCATATTGCAGCCGAGGAGTCCCACCACTGTACGGACAACACCTACTCCTTCGGGGTCTGCTACACCGAGCTTGAGGTGGATATCCCGATGTGCCAGATCAAGATTCTGGACATCATCAACATCCACGACTCGGGCAAGATCATCAACCATCAGACCGCTACCGGCCAGGTGCACGGTGGAATGAGCATGGGTCTTGGCTACGGCATGTACGAGCATCTGAAGTTCGACCCGAAGACCGGAAGAATGCTCAACGACAACCTGCTGGACTACAAGCTCATGACCGCCATCGACACTCCTGAACTGCATGCAGACTTTGTGGAGACCGATGACCCGACCGGGCCTTATGGAAACAAGTCACTCGGTGAGCCTCCCACGATTCCCGTGGCCCCTGCCATCAGAAACGCGGTGCTCAATGCGACGGGAGTTGCTATCAATGCAATTCCGCTCCACCCTGAACGGCTGTTTGATGCGTTCACCGAGGCTCAGCTGATTTAAGAAAGGAAGTAGTGTATGTATAACTTTGGAACCATCTATGAAACCACCTCCGTTGAAGATGCCCTGCGCCTGAAGAAGGAACATCCCCAGGCCCACTTCCTTGCCGGTGGCAGTGATATCCTGATCAAGGTCAGGGAGGGAAAGCTTGCAGGCTGCGATGTGATCAACATCTATAATCTCGATGAGCTTCGCGGCATCTGTCTTGAAGAGGATGGCTCGATCCTCATCAGACCGCTGACCAGCTTCACCGATGTGGCGATGCACCCAATCATCAAGCAGTACATTCCGGTACTCGGTGAAGCGGTGAACCAGATAGGAGGACCTCAGGTCCGCAATATCGGTACCATCGGCGGCAACATCTGCAACGGGGTAACCAGTGCAGACAGTGCCACCACCCTCAAGGCCTACGATGCAATGTTGGAAATCTCCAGCATCGACGGTACAAGGATCCTCCCCTATGGCCAGTTCAATCTTGGGCCGGGAAAGGTGGATCTTCGCGAAGGAGAGCTCTTGTGCGGGATTCGCATCAGCAAAGAGAGCTACGAGAAGACCTATGGCCACTACATCAAGTATGCAATGCGCCGCGCCATGGATATCGCAACACTCGGGTGCTCGGTGAACGTCACCCTCAGTGAGGACAAGAAAACCGTCAAACGGCTGCGAATCGCCTTCGGCGTGGCAGCGCCCGTCCCCATCCGATCCACCACCGCTGAAGCGAGTGCGAACGGCCATGCAGTGAATGAGGCTCTGCTTGAACAGGTAAGCGTGGGGGCCCTCGCTGATGTGAATCCGAGAACCAGCTGGCGTGCTTCCAAGGAGTTCCGCATGCAATTGGTCAAGGAGATGGCAAAGCGGGCAACGAAGGCTGCGATAGAAAAAGCAGGAGGTACCATCAATGGCTAAGAAAGACATTACGTGCACCGTAAACGGCAAGGTGCGAACCTATAGTGTGGATGTCAGGGAGTCGCTTTCTGATATGCTCAGAGGCCAGGCAGGACTTGATAGCATCAAGCACGGTTGCGATGTGGGTGAGTGCGGTGCCTGCACCGTCCTGATCGATGGAAAGCCGTTCAACTCCTGCATCTACATGGCGATCTGGGCACAGGGCAAGGATATCGTGACGCTGGAAGGTCTGAGTGATACCAAGGGTGCCATCAGCGACATCCAACAGGCCTTCATCGACGAAGGAGCTGTCCAGTGCGGCTTCTGTACCCCCGGTTTCATCATGGCCTCGATTCCCATCATTTCCAGTGAGACAGAAGCGAGCAGAGAGGAGATCAGAAGGCAGATCTCCGGCAACCTTTGCCGCTGCACCGGGTATGAGAACATCGTCAATGCCATCGAGAAGACCCAGAAGAAGCGCATTGCCGAGAAGAAGAGCAAGTAAGACAAGCTTCATAGCTCATACATACAACGGGATTGCCGATGGCAGTCCCGTTGTTTCGTTTCCCATCACTCACCATTGATTCACGTGCAAACACAGCAAGAGGGGCAATCGTGTTTACAGCTCCTCTTGCTTGTGTGGCTTCCCATCGTTAAGCTACGGGAAAATGAGGAGCACCTATGCGCATAGCCATCTACGGAGCGGGATCTTTGGGAACGGTACTTGGCTCATACCTGGCCAAGGCAGGCGTTGCTGTTGACCTATACAGCCGCAATGAGGAGCACATCCATGCCCTGAGGAAAGATGGGGCGACGGTAGTAGGAAAGGTGCAGCTGAAACAGCAGGTGCAAGCATTCCTTCCCTCAGGGATGCACGGCCTTTATGACTGCATATTCCTGTTGACCAAACAGCTGGAGAACCAGAAGGTTGCCTCTTTCCTCAAACCATTTCTTGCAGAGGATGGCATCCTGTGCACCATGCAAAACGGCCTGCCCGAACCCTTGCTGGTGGAGATTCTGGGCAAGGACAGGGTCTGTGGTTGTGCTGTTGGCTGGGGAGCAACCCTCCTGGGTCCTGGGGTTGCTGAACTTACCAGCGAACCCGACACCCTCTGTTTCAGCCTGGGCCTGCCTTTTCCAGGCAGGGAGGAACGACTGGGTGAGATCGCAACAATCCTTGGGCAGATGGGTGAGGTAACCATCGAGCAGAACTTCATCGGAGCCCGCTACTCCAAGCTGTTGATCAATGCAGCCTTCAGCGGGACAGCTACTGCACTGGGAACCACCTTCGGAAGGGTTGCACAGGATAAGCAGGCCAGGCGTATCGTCCAGCTGGTGATGAAAGAGTGCCTCGATACCGCCAAGGCTGCAGGAGTCAAGATTGAGCCTGTCCAAGGCAAGGATATCGCAAAGCTGTTCGATTATCACTCCCCGTTCAAGCGCATGATAAGCTTCGCCCTCATTCCCCTGGCCATGAAGAAGCATGCCTCGCTCAAGCCAAGCATGCTGCAGGATATCGAGAAGGGAAAACCATGCGAGGTGGATGCCATCAACGGTGTCTTGGGTGAGGAAGCAAAGAAGGTAGGCGTAGCCACACCGGCAAATGGAAAGGTGCTGGAGGTAATCCATCGCATTGAGAAGGGCGAATTGAGAGCAGATTGGGAGAATCTTGGGCTCTTTTCTTCCCTCTTTGCAAAATAAGTCGGGTTTTGTGCCCAGTGCATTGACTATTTGCGAAATTCCCCCTACGCTGAGGGAGCTTAGACTTTGTGTTCCTTTTTGTTCCCGATCCTATCTTTGTAGCCATGCTGCTGTTGTTCCATGCACTTCTGACGGGTAATCGATCGAAACTGTACCAAACTCCTAAGACACCCACAGAAAGCAGGCACAGACCTGCGCAAGGAATTTATCATGGCAAAAAAAATCTATGTTGGAAACATGAGCTATCAGACCACCGAGGAAGCCCTCTACTCTCTCTTCGCACAGTATGGCGAAGTAATGAGCGCAAGGATCATTTTCGATCGCGACACCAATCGTCCCAAGGGCTTTGCCTTTGTTGAGATGCAGGATGACAGTGCAGCAGTAGCTGCTATCAGCCAGCTCGACGGCCAGGAACTCGACGGTAGAAACCTCAGAGTCAACGAAGCTATCGCAAAAGAAAGAACCGAACGCAGACCTTCCTACAACAACAGGTATTAATCTCCGACAACACAGCAGCAAGGGGGCCCGGAAGGGCTCCTTTTTTTGCGTCTGCAAAGGTCCTGAATCAGGACAGTCTGCCCGGTGCTCTCTCCAATAGCATCCTATTGTTATCTCCAATAAGTATGATATAATCATACTTGTCGGAGGTAACAATGCTTAAGACTCGTGATATAGTCATGTATAAATTGAGAGACTATGCCTCTCCAAAAGCAAAGATTACCCAGATGCTGAAGAAAGGGGAACTCCTGCAAATTTGCCGTGGAGTATACAGCACATCCCAGGATGACCCCAGATTTCCCGTAGCTTCCATGATATACAGCCCCAGCTATATCTCCTTCGAAACAGCATTGGCATATTACCAAATGATACCGGAACATACTTTTGCCATAATGAGTGCCGGTTTCCGGCTGAATAAGGAAAAGTATTATGACACGCCCTTCGGCCGGTACAGTTTTCACTATATACCGGAATCTGTCTTTCCTTGGGCTTTGAGCCCAGAGCAAGAACTTGGGTATGGCTTCCGACTTGCCACCAAGGAAAAGGCTCTCTGCGATACTCTGTACAAGATCAGGGGGGTTTCGAGCAGAAAAGCAATAAGCGATTTGTTGTTTGAAGATCTGAGAATGGATAACTCTGAGCTGCTTGCACTGGAATGGTCCACCATCAAAGAGCTTGTCCCACTCTATCACAGCACTACGCTCAACAGCTTGCTTCGCTGGAAGGAGAAAGAAGACAGATGAATCAAGAAATCAACAAGATGCTCAGCACATACGCCTTGGGTACCCACATCAATGCAATACATGCCCTCAAGGAAATAATCCAAGCATTGACACTTCACACCCTTTCAAAAACAGATTTCTTTTCCCATGCAGCCTTTTATGGGGATACTGCTCTCAGGATTTTCCATGGCTTGGATCGTTTTTCTGAGGATATGGATTTTTCCTTGAAAACGAAGGATGAATATTTCAATTTGGAAACATATCTCCCTGCCATCGAACAAGGATTGAATTCCTATGGATTGGAAATGAGTGTGCTATCCAAGAAAAAGCAGTACAGTTCAAATGTCCAGTCAGCATTTCTCAAGGCCAATACGGTTATTCACTTGGTCAAGATTACTGCAATGGCGCCCCCGTTATCAGGAATTCCAAATAATGCATTGATAAAGATCAAAATTGAAGTTGATACAAATCCTCCAGGGGGTGCCGAGTATGAACGAAAATTCCAGCTTCTTCCACAACCCTATTCGGTCTTGGTATTTGACAGGCCATCCCTGTTTGCGGGGAAACTCCATGCTTTGCTTTGCAGGAATTGGAAACAACGTGAGAAAGGACGGGATTTCTATGACTATGTCTGGTACCTGACAGAAGGAATTCCTGTCAACATCCATCATCTTGAGCAGAGAATGCGACAATCAGGGCATTGGTGCATGGAAGCTCCGCTTACCTTGGAACTGGTAAAGAATAAGCTTCTCACTCGTTTTGACTCGCTTGATTTCCAAGCAGTAAAACAGGATGTGAACCCATTCATTCCCAATCCCTCGGTCTTGGATATCTGGGACAAGGAGTTCTTCTCTGCAATCACCAGAGATCAATTGAAAGGGAATTAGGCCATTTTCAACGTATGACGGGGACCCAGGAAACGTTTTTTGCTCTGCCATATACTGGAAGAAGCGCACTTTGCGAAGTTTCACTCATTCTAGCAAGCGCTTCCTCAAACCCCTGTCAGATACCGATACAAACTCTCCTCTACCCGCTTCTGCATCCTGAACCACATGGCAACAATGGGCCGCTTTCCCCGCGTGCCTGTCAGCTTTTCACGCAACTCCTTCCTTAGGAACGTCATATCGCCCATATAGTAGAAAGAAAGCCCCTCATCATCATGTTTCTTCACGAAGAGAGGAAGACGCAAGCCCGACTCCTGCTGCAAGTCCATGGCCTTCACTTCCGGAGAACTGAGGTCACGTCCATGCTTCGTCTCCCACGCAAACTCTTCAGCTGAGAGAAAACTATCCTTGTAGTTGATGCCCGGGTCGATGGAAGCCTCATCCTTTTCCAACGTGACGAAAATCGGACAGACCTGCAGATCCTTATGGTAAACATATCCCCCGATATTCAAAGGCACCATATCCTTTTGCCATCCAAGCAGCAGCAAGGCCTCCGCTCTGGTATACTTTCCGTACAGGTAGAGATCGTGACGAAGGCGGCTCTTCTGGTCGCGCGCTTGGAATTGGAGTGCTGAGAATGCAAGCAGGTCTTCCAGATGCCTGCGATAATCCAGCCCTTCTGTAAGCAATCCTCTGAAATCCGGATGCATCCCGAGCACTCCTTCTTCAAGAATTACATAGTTCAGGTTCCCATGATCGGCCTTGTCACGGTCGCGGAAGAACCCGTTGGAGAGGATGCGAAGTGCTGATGTGAGATCCTGCTCATCAACTACATATGATGCGTAGGTCTCCTTGATAACGTCTCGGACATCATCCAATGAGAAGACCCGATCACCTGCTGAGAGAAGCAACGTAAGGATGGTCAGCTCATAGGGGCGCAACCCCTTGCCTAGTATTTTGCTCAGAAACAAGAGGCTCTGCATGTGCTTCGGGGAGAGCAAGGGCAAGGTTTTCTCCACTTTATGGAGAAAATGGCGATAGCTGCCGGCATACTCTACAAAGAGCAGGGCTGAGATGGCATCGGTCTTGGCAAAATCCACCAGGGAAGGAACCCTTCCCACCCTTGCTTTCATCTTCAGGTACTCTTCCTTGAGAAAAGCCAGCTTGGTGAAATTGGCATTGTCGATGGAAGCAAAGATCTCTTGCCGCGCGACTCGTTCAAAGTCGATCGTGGACACGCCGGGAAGGCCAAGGCTCCCACCGCTGAGATAGCGGCGAAGCTCATCCTTCTCATACGTATAGGCACCAAACAATGCGATCGGAATGAGAAAATTATTCTGATAGTTGCCGATGAAGTCGATGACCGTCACAAACTTCTTGCCTGCACACTTCCTCAAGCCTCTTCCGAGCTGTTGGACAAAGACGATGGCAGACTGGGTTGGCCTGAGCATGATTATCTGGTTGAGGATGGGGATGTCTATGCCTTCATTGAGAATATCAACGGCAAGCACATACTGCAGGTGGTCGCTGCGATCGGAGGCCAATGCATCCAGGACTTTGGTCCGAGTCTGGTCATCATCCTGCCCGCTCAGGGCGCGTGTCCTGTAGCCCAAGACGTTGAGCTTATCGGACAACTCCTTGGCCTCATCAACCCGACTGCAGAAAATCAGTCCTCGCCGGTTCTCTTTCTTCAATGAGTAGCGTTCCAATACCTCCCCGATCCTCAGTACCCGCTCATCGGCAACCAAGGTGGAGAAGGCAGTGGCATCTTCCACGGTCTTTCCATCGATGGTCAGATCCTTCACTCCAAAGTAGTGGAAAGGAGCGAGCAAGTTTGCCTCAAGAGCCTGTTTGAGCCGTATCTCATAGGCAACCGTATGGTCGAAGAGCTCATAGATGTCAAACCCATCACTGCGTTCGGGAGTTGCCGTCATACCAAGCAGGAAGTTGCTTGTGAAGTGGTCCAGTACCTTGCGATAGGAGTTTGCACCACTATGATGCACCTCATCGACCACGATGTAGTCAAAATAGTCTGGAGGGTACTGAGAAAGCACCTCGCTCTTGGAGAGCGTCTGGATCATGGCAAACACATAGGGAGCATCGGTCTTGTTCCCTGAGCCAAGCATCCCCATCTCGATGCCTGTTCCCAGAATCCTTTGGAAACTTTCCATCGATCGACGGGCAACCTGCTCCCGATGGACGATAAAGAGGAATCGCTTTGGGCGCACTACCTGTACATCAAAAGCACAAAGATATGTTTTGCCGGTGCCGGTTGCCGATATCAGCAGTGCCTTGCGTTTTCTCTGCTTGCGTAGGTCTGCAAGAGATTCCAGAGCTTCCCTTTGCATCGAGTTGGGGATGATCTCCTCCTGGCTCTCCTCCATAGCGCCGACAAGACTGAGGTTCCTCTGCCAGGCAGTTGCTCTCTGGATGGTGCGATAGTGTTCCAACCAGAGTGGATCCAACTCCCTACCCTGGGACCATGCATCGCCAAATTCCTCCTCCATCTTGCGGGAGAACTCACCGCTGTGCAGTGCATGAAAACGGACATTCCACTCACGGTTGACCGCCAGCGCTTTGGCGGTGATGTTTGCACTGCCGACAATGAATGTTGAGTGGTTGTGGTGCGTGAAGAAATACCCTTTAGCATGAAACGCTTCACCCACCACAATGCGCAGGGTGATATGCGGGTACTGTTCCTTGATGGCAAGCAGGGCATCCGCTTCGGTAAAGTTGAGGTAGTCAGAGGTGAGAATCTCTCCCTTCACTCCTCGCTCTTGTGCATCGAGCAGCGCCTGATGGAGTTGCATCAAGCCCCCCAAAGTGATGAATGCAACGGAAAACCGAAAGAATGTGCAGTTTCTCAACTCTTCGACAAGCGCTGAAAGCACCTTCTGATACGGTGGCTTGTTCAGTACCAGGGCGGGACGATACGCATCTGATGAAGCTAGCGTGTCATCAATGAAGCTTGTGTTCAGGCTCTTGAGCAAAAATTCAGCACTCAGGCTGTTCATCGCTTCTCCAACAGAGAGGCAATCCGCTGGACAATAGGCAGGTCGGCAGCAGCCCAGTCCAGGCCCTGCAACTCACCAGATTCCAGCCATCGGCTGTCCAAGTGTTCGGAGAGTGCCAGTTCACCGGACACAAGAGCACAGCGATAGGCGTGCATGGTGATATGGAATGTGGAGTAGGTATGCTCTACGGTCATCAGGTGGTCCAGCACCTCTATCTGAAGCGAAAGCTCTTCGCCGATTTCCCTGACAATTGCCTCTTCGCCTGACTCTCCCATTTCAAGCTTTCCACCGGGAAACTCCCACTTTTTGGCAAGCTCCCCAACATTCTTTCTCTGTGCTGCAAACACTTTCCCCTGCTCGATGATGACAGCGGCAGCTACTACTATCTGTTTCATATACCTTCCTTGATCTGATGAGTATACCCCAAAAAGCAGCCGAAGGCGACAAAGACCCGGCCCCATGTTTGTGCTATCGGATTCACAGGTGATTGCCATCCGCTTCTGTTTACCCGATACTATCCTTACCATGAAACAAGGCATTGTACTGATTACCTATCCCGACTCCTTGGGAACAAACCTCAAACAGCTCAAACAGGTGCTGGACAGCCACTATGCAAAAGCTATCGCTTCCATCCACGTGCTTCCCTTCTTTCCCTCCTCAGGGGACCGGGGCTTCGCACCACTTCACTATGAAAGCGTAGATCCTGCTTTCGGTACCTGGGAGGACATCCAATCGCTCTCTTCTGCCTATGATCTTGTCTTCGACTACATGATCAACCACATCAGCAGCAAGAGCCCTTACCTCAAGCAGTACCTGCAGGAGGGAGCGTACTCTTCCAACAAAGCGCTGTTCATCGACTATGAAGCATTCTTCTCAGGCGAGCCAACACGCGAACAAGTGGACAAGATCTACAAGCGCAAGAACAAGGACCCCTATCACAGCGTCACCTTCGCTGACGGGACGACAAAAAAACTCTGGTGCACCTTCAGCGAGGAGCAAATAGACCTGGATACCCAAAGCGAAGAGGGGAAGGCCTTTCTCAAGCACAATCTGGAACACCTCGCATCAAGGGGCGCCAAGCTCATCCGCCTCGATGCCTTCGCCTATGCCATCAAGAAGCTCGATACCGACTGCTTCTTTGTGGAGCCCGAAACAAGCAGGCTGCTCGCTGAGTGCAGGGACATTGTTGCCCCCTTCGGTGCTGATGTTCTTCCCGAAATCCATGAGCACTACTCCATCCAGCTCAAGCTCGCCCAAGAAGGCTTTCCTGTCTATGACTTCGCCCTCCCCCTGCTGATGCTCCATGCCCTCTATTTCAACACCACCACCTACCTGAAGAACTGGTTCTCCATCTGCCCGAGAAACCAGTACACCACCTTGGATACCCATGATGGCATCGGGGTGGTCGATGTCTACGGCTTGCTTCCGCATGAAGAGATAGAGAAGACACAGCAACACCTCTACGAACGGGGTGCAAACGTAAAGCGCATCTACAGTTCAGAGGCTTACAACAATTTGGACATCTATCAGGTGAACTGCACCTATTACAGTGCCCTTGGCGATGATGACCGTGCCTATCTGGTTGCCCGTGCAGTGCAGTTCTTCAGCCCTGGCACGCCCCAGGTCTACTATGTCGGGATGCTTGCCGGCAGGAACGACCTGAAGCTGCTCGAAGAGACCCGTGAGGGGAGAAACATCAACCGCCACTACTACAGCCTCGAAGAGATCGGGGAGGAACAAAAGCGGCCGGTTGTACAAGCTTTGAAGCTGCTGATGGAGCTGAGAACCAGTCATCCTGCTTTCACAGGGACCTTTGTCCTGGAAGAGAATGAGGACGACGCAACAATCTGCCTCAGTTGGAAAACAGAGAACACCAAGCTTACGCTTCTTGCCGATTTCCCCTCCCGTTCCTTGAGCATCGAGGAGGATGGCAAAAGCATCATGAAGTTGTAGAAAGAAAGGGCACTCAGCTTGACAAGAGAAGAGCAGAAGCGAATGATGGGCTGACCACCATGAACAGCGTCGTCATTCTCCACAACCACATACCGCAAAACGCTCCTGAAGATGTACTTGATATCCTTACCCAAGCCAAATGGATTGGGCAAATCCTCTCTGACAAAGGCTGGGCAGTCAGTCTGCTCCCCTTCTCGCTGCACGCACTGACGCACATCGAAAACTCTCCAGTGGTCTTCAACCTGGTGGACTCTGCACCTCATGAGGAGAGCCTTTCCTATCTGGCGGCGGGCATTCTGGAACACCTTGGGCTACGCTATACCGGCTGCAGCCTCCCAACGCTTCTGGTAACGGGAGACAAACAGCTGACCAAAGCCCTGCTTTTGAAGTCAGGCCTTCCCACGCCCAAACCTTACGATGCGACGGATCTCCAAGCGCTCTACCTGATCAAGGCAACCAATCAGGATGCGTCGCTGGGCTTGGACGAGTCGTGTCTGGTACGGGGGGAGGACGTGGAACGCGTGCTTGCCGAAAAACAGGAGAAGCTTGGCTTCCCTCTCTTTGCGGAGCAGTATGTCGATGGACGGGAGTTCACCGTCTGTCTCTATGGAAAGTGTGAGCATCCTACCATCCTGCCACCGTATGAGTGGGTGTTCTGCGAGTATGGACAGCGGGCAAAAATCATCACCTATGATGCGAAGTGGACTGAAAAGACCTACGGCTATGAGCACATCCAGGCAAAGTACTCCCACGATGAGCAAGATGCGGCCTTGCTGGCTGAACTGGTTCGTCTGAGCCGGGAGTGTTGCAAGCTGTTCAATCTCACCGGCTATGCACGGGTCGATTTCCGCATCGATGCAGAGAACCGCCCGTACATCCTGGAGATCAACGCAAACCCCTCTTTCTATGGCTTCTACCACCTGGCCAAGGAGTGGGACTTCTCCTTCGAGGATCTGGTGGAGAACCTGGCTCTCAATGCTGCGGTTCAAAGATAGGTATCGGCCCAGACCAGCGTCTCCAACTCCAGCCCGGATTCAAGGTAGAAGCGTTGTGCGCGTTCATTGGTGGGGTGCGTCACCAAGGCAAGGTAGGTGCAACCTCTCTCGTTTGCCCAAGCTCGTACATGATTGAGCAGGAGGGAGCCCAACCCCTTCAGCCTTGCCTCTTGGGCCACGAACAATTCGTTCAGCCAGAGATAGTCCCCACCGCTCTCAAGGCCGCAGCAGACGTTCCCAAAAGCAAAGCCGACTGCTTTCTCCCCGCTGTAGGCAACCCACAGCACACTTCTGCTCTCAGGTTTCATCGCATTGGCAAGGACTTTGGCAACCTCATCCCTGGTCTGGTTGTACCCGATGAACGAAAGCTGACCTCCGAGCAACCCAAGCAAGCCTTCGTAGTCCAGGATTGCGAGAGTGTGCTGATAGGCAACGATGTTCTGCTCATCCATACCTCACCATCCTTTCACATAGATCAGCTTGTCATCACCAGGGGCGTAGTAGTGCGCAAGCCTTGCTTCCAACTCGTATCCGTGGCTGGTATAGAAACTGCGGGTAGGAACATAGAGCTCACTGCTGCTCGTCTCGATGTAGATGCGCTTTCCTCCCCGCTTCTCAATCTCGGCCTCCGTACCTGCCAGCAACACCGATCCGATGCCCTGCTTCTGATGGGCAGGGTCTACGGCAATCCAGTAGAGGTCATAGCTGCTTCGGGTTCCCGGAATCGGACCAAAGCATGTATAGCCGAGCACCTGCTGCTGGCGCTCGGCAAACTGGAAGAAGTAGAGCGAAGGCTCTCCGAGCTGAAGGCGTTCCTTTACCAGCGATACGCCCACCTCCTGCTCTTCTGCATTGAAAAACCCGGATCGCTTGAGAATTGAGGCAACCACCTCAAGGTCGCTCTCCCTTGGTTGCTCGCGCATGACAAGCGTATCCATCCTAGGCCTCCAGAACCAGACGCTCTATCAGCTGCTCATAGGAGATGCCAGCTTGCAGGGCAGCGGCGGCATAGCCACTCTCACGTTCCAGACAAGGATTGCTGTTCATTTCCAGGATGAAGAGCCGGTTGTTCTTATTCACACGCACATCTACGCGGGCAGGGCCGGTAGAACCAAAGACTTGGTAGGTTCTCGCCGCTTTCTCTTCCAGCTCTGCGACAAGAGCCGAGTCTTCACTTGGAAGGTCGAACCTCCGTTGGGTGTGTTGGTAGGCAAAGGAATCAACCTCCCATTTCGCCTCATAGCCGGCAACTCGTATCCGATCAGCAGGATAGTCGATGAAGCAGAGCTCTGCGACGGGCAATACCTCCCCACCAGGAAGTAGGGAAACGCTGAACTCACGCCCCTCGATATACTCCTCTGCAAAGATGGATCCTTCCTTCAGTGCATGGGAAAGCTCTTCTTGGGTGGAAAACATCCGTACCGAGGACTCGTCGATACCCAGCGAAGCCTCCTGCTCTGTCGGTTTGAGGATAAGTTGTGTATTCAGGTACCACGTTTGGGAAAACACACTGCGCTCTTCAACCCACCGGGGAGTAGGAAGCCCCGCCGATGCCAACAAACGCTTGGCCCCGGTCTTCTGGGCGCTGAGCAGCAACGTATGAGCGCTGCCTCCACAGCAACGCACACCCAAGCTTTGGCAGAGCAGCGGAGGAAGACACAAAAGGGAGGCTGAACTGAGATTCTCCACAAGATTGAAGACCAAGTCGCACTGCGAGCGCTCGATGGTTCTGCCGGTAATGGCAAGATTCATGGAAAAATAGGCAACAGTCACCTCATGGCCCAGGCTTCTGAGTGCTTGCTTGACTTGGTTCACTTGCACCCTTGTGTCTTTGCTGTCCAGACTTGCCTGAGTTGGCACCCTGTCAGTGAGTATCAGGATTCGCATAAGCCACTCCTGGAGCATGCAGAGTGCATGATCCTTTTCAGCAAGGTCTCATACGAGATGCCATGCATGGCACTGAGAATCGGAAGATCGGAATCCACGGGATGCAGGCCTGCAAGAGGATTCACCTCAAGGAAGTGAACCACCCCATCCTTATCCATTCGTACATCCACCCTCCCCCCATCACGACAACCGAGAGCTCTCCATGCGCCCAAGGCAACCTGTTCGCACAAGAGAGTTTCTTCGTCCTTGGGTTTTACATACCGGGTACAGCTGAGATACTCCTGCTTGGTCTTATAGGAGTAGATGCCCTTGTCACTTGATGCATCCACCAAGATCTCCATCACCCCGACGCTCTCCGCCTCATCTCCCGTTCCGGTGATGCCCACGGTGAACTCCCGTCCACTGAGATAGGTTTCCACCAAAACCGGTTGCCCATACGTTGAAAGCAGGTGGTTTGCAGTGATCGCAAGCTCTTGCTTGTTCTGCACAAGTGAGTGTTCGCTTATCCCAATCCCTGTTCCCCCAGCCACAGGCTTGAGGAAGAGAGGAAAGGGAAGCTGAATGCGTTCACTGTCTGTGGGTTGCTCTATGAGTGCGAAGGAAGCGGTTTTCACCCCGTGGGAGGCCACCACCTGCTTGGCAAAAGCCTTGTGCAGGCAGATGGCAAGGACAAAGGAGTCCGAGAATACATAGGGAATCTGGTAGGCATCGAGCAAGGCGGGAATCTGGGACTCCCTGAGAAGGCCAAATAGCCCCTCAGCGATATTGAAAACCAAATCACATCGCTTGCCTTGGGCCAGATAGGTCACCAAGGCCTTGACGTTGCCTATGCGTTCCGTCTCATAGCCCAGATTGCGAAGGGTTTGCTCAAGCGTATCGATGGTAAGGAGGCTGTCACACTCGCTTACCAGCTCTGCATCATACCCCTCCTTCACATAGTCATCCTTCAGATCATACGTCAGTCCAACCAGCATCCGGCTCACTCCCGTTCGGTGGGATAGGAGAAGACCTTTCCCTCATAGTTGCGCAGATATAGATGCTGCTCATCCTGACCAACCTCGTATGCAGGAAGAATGGGCACCTTGCCTCCTCCTCCCGGGGTATCGATGACATACTGGGGTATGGCATACCCGCTGGTGAAACCTCTCAACCCCTGCATCAACTGCTTGCCCCTGTCCACGGTCGTCCTGAAGTGGGCGGAGCCGGAGATGGGATCGCACTGGTAGAGATAGTAAGGCCTCACCCGATGGCGAAGCAGTTTGTGAAAGAGGTTCTTCAGCGTCTCAACCGAGTCATTCACCCCCTTGAGCAGGACAGTCTGGCTTCCCAGGACAATGCCTGCGTCCGCAAGCGCATCGCAAGCCTTTGCGGCTTCCCTGGTCATCTCATCAGGATGGGTTGCATGGATACTCATATAGAGCGGCTTGCATTTCTTGAGCACTGCAAGCAGTTGTTCGGTAATGCGTTGGGGCATGACCATCGGAACCTTAGTCCCGATACGTACCATTTCCACATGCCCGATGGCTCCGAGTCGGCTCAGGAGGTAACCCAACATCTCATCAGAGAGAGTCAAAGGATCGCCGCCGCTTACCACGACATCCCTCACTTCCGTATGTTCTTCGATATAGGAGAGAGCCTCATCCCAGTGCTTGAGCAGATTCTCCGTATGCCCGCCGACCATCCTTGATCGGGTGCAGTATCGGCAGTAGGTGCTGCAAAAGCTTGTGGTAAGGAAGAGTACACGGTCAGGATACCGGTGTACCAGCCCACGGACCTTGGTGGTATGCTCCTCTGAGAGAGGATCATCGCTTTCACCGCTCTGATGGTCAGCTTCCAATATGGAAGGAATGACACACTTGCGCAGCGATCCTTGGGTATCGTTTGGGTCAATGAGACTAAGATAGTAGGGGGTGACGGAAAAGGGGAAAAGCGTACTTGCTTGGCGAAGTGCCTGCTCTTCTTCTGCCGTAGGTACCAGATACCGGCAGAGGTCGTGATAGGTGGTGATCCGATGAAAAAGTTGCCAATGCCAGTCATTCCACATCGCATCTGTCGCGTCCGGGAAATGCAGCTTCCTGAACTCTTCGATCCTGCCATCCAGAGGGTACTGGGCATCTGAAAGGCGGCTGTTTTGGTGATGGGGGTGTGGTGAGTCCGAAGGCTCACCGCTCCGTATAAGCGGAGGCTCGACATCATCAATAATAACAATCTCGTTAGTATTGAACTGTCCCATAAAAAATCATCCTTGACGATCAAACCAGCGGTCCTTTCGACTCTCATTGATCGTCAAACGCAGTGTAGCACCAAGACCAAAAAAGGTCGCCGCTTAAGGCCATGTTTTCTTCATCTTTTTCACGTTTTCTCGGGCCTTGCACATATGACAGAACACCGCTGTCTGCTACTATCAGAAAAAGGCTCAGGGGGACACCATACGATGCCGAACCTCTACCATCCTGAACGATTTCAAGGTTCTTTGGACAGACGATCGTACTTCGAAGGTTGGTACTTCAAGATAGCCATCGAAGAACCGCAGCCTGAGGTCATCGCCTTCATACCCGGCATCGCATTGGGTGAGGATAGCCACGCCTTCATCCAGGTGATCAGCAGCAGGGAAGGCAGAAGCTGGTATGTACGCTTCCCCCTTGCCTCTTTTCACGCAGGAACGCACAACTTCTCGATTGCCATCGGCGACAACCACTTCAGCAGAAACGCCATCAGCCTCTCGCTGCATCAGAGCGGCCTGGACTTGGAGGCAAGCATCACGCTGATCGACCTGCAACCCTTCCCTGTTTCCTTGACAAGTGTTGGGGTGATGGGGTGGTTTGCGTATCTGCCAGCAATGGAGTGCAAACACGGTGTAGTGGCCACCCACGGCTCCGCCGAGGGGAACCTCACACTGAACAACCGAACAGTACCTATCAAAAGAAGCAGCGTCTATAGCGAAAAAGATTGGGGAAAGAGCTTTCCCACCGCTTACCTCTGGATGCATGCCAACTGTTTCTCCGACGCAAGCACCTCTGTCATGCTCAGCATTGCTCGCATTCCCTATCTGGGATTGCGATTCACCGGATTTCTGGGGTTTGTTCAGCTGAAAGATGAGATGATTCACCTCGGCACGTATACCAATGCGAAGATCGTATCGCTGCAAAGCACCGATCAGGAGGCGAAGGTTGTAATCAGCAAGAAGGACAGGATGCTTACCTTCACCGCACGTATGGGTAGCGGTTCACACCTTGCATCGCCGCGCAATGGAGCAATGGACGGGAGCATCACCGAGAGTGTGGAGGGAACGCTCTCCTTGGCAATCTCCGATTGCAGCGGAAGAACACACTATGCAGATGAGAGCGGCTTGGCAGGCATCGAACTGTACAATTGCTGCACCCTGGAAAAGCGCTCTGCGATGGAAGCTCACAAAAAAGTATAGTATAGTGACACTATGGAAACTATTAACACGTTCTTCACCACCACCATCAAGCCGCTGCTGCCCATGTTCATCCTGCTCGGCTCATCACTGGTTCTCATCTTGCTTGCCAACACAATCCTGGGGAAACGCATCAAAAAGCTGGAGGAGCTGAAGAAAGCTGATCCTACCCAGAAAAGTCGGTTCCGTACGCTTCCGGTGCTCCGCTTCTTCAAGCGCATTGCGCTCCCTCTTATCTTCCTTGCCGTCTTGTGGGTTTCCATGCAACGAGTCAGCTTTGGGGAAACCATTCAAGAGACGGTGCAGATAATCTTTGCCTTGGTCATGACGATCATCATTGTTCGATCTTTGAACAAGGGCATCGAGCTGAGCTTTTCCAAATACTTCGAAAAAGAGTATGCCAACCAAGAGCATGAGAAAAACCTCAAGCCCCTGCTTTCCTTTGTAAAGCTGCTGATCTGGGTTGTTGGCTTTCTCATTCTTCTCAGCAATATCGGCTTCAATATCACCACAGCCCTTGCAGGCCTTGGTGTAGGTGGTATTGCGGTTGCAATTGCTGCCCAAGGAGTTCTGGGCGACCTCTTCAGCTACTTTGTCATCTTCTTTGACCACCCCTTCGCCCTCGGGGACTTCATTGTCTTTGGGGATAAGTCAGGAATTGTCGAACGAATCGGCATCAAGAGCAGCCGCATCAGGGTCCTCAGTGGGGAGATGCTGATCATCAGCAACTCTGACCTTACCAGCAGCCGCATCCACAACTACAAGCAGATGCAACGCAGGCGCGTAGTCAGCCAGATCACGATTCCCTATGAGACAGAAATCGAGAAGGTGGAGATGGTACCCACCTTGATCAAGGAAGCCATCGCCAGTGTCACCACCATCGAGGGGGTACTCTGCGATCGCTGTCATTTCCAAACCTTCGGTGCTTCAGCTCTCGTCTTTGAGACAGTCTACTACGTTCCCTCTCCCGAATATGTGGTGTACATGAATGTACAGCAGGAGATCAACCTCCTGCTGCTCAAGCGCTTCAGGCAGGAAGGCATCGAGTTTGCCTATCCCACCCAGAAGATATTTACCGTCCAAGGCTAGATTACCTGGATCTCTTCCTCAACGTCCTCCACAACCTCGGTGATCTTGTCAGCACTGAGAATCCTGTCCATCTCATCGTGTACTGCCTGGGTATAATCGCCGAAGTCAAAGAGAGGTCTGAGCCTGCTGAACAGCGGCTTCACGAAGTGCCTCAGCTGACTGCGGTCCTTCTCCAAGGTGGACTTGCTCTGCAGCACAAGAACGGTTACCGGTGAGGGTGAGCAATAGCTGCCTACTTCCACAAAGCCAAACTTCTTGTAGAGCTTGATCGTCTTGGTATCATCAGCAAAGACATCGATGATCAGCTCCTCAACCCCTGTTGCCCGTGCAAGGAGGAAAATGAGGATGATCAAGCCGATGGAAGCTGAGGTATTGCGCATCTCAGGCAGCACGGCAAGGCGTATGATCTCAGCACAGTGACGGGTCTTGAGTACTGACTTGATGTCAAAATACTTGGAGATGGGCAGCGGCCAGAACCGCTCGCTGGTCATCAGGCTTACCGTTCCCACCGGGTGCAATCCCTTGAATGCGAGGATGTGCAGGGCCTTCTCGTCTTCCTTTCGATGGATGGACTCCTCAAGATAGCCCTTCTCCCCAACCAATACCTTGCGTTGGATGAAGAAGACATCATTCATACCATTTTGATCATTCACCAAGGTAAAGTGAATGGACTCACGGCCTTCTTCATTGAGGGGGAAGATGGTGGTGAACTCAGAGCCAATCTTCTCCTCACTGCGTACCCTTATCCTTCCGCCCATCTTATCCACAATGCTATAGCAGTTGGAAAGGCCTAGGCCTGTTCCGCTTCCGGGAGCCTTTGTGGTGAAGAAGGGAGTGAAGATCTGGCTCATATACTTCTCTGCAATGCCGCAACCGGTATCGCCTACCTTGACCTGCACAAAATCATCCTTCTCAAAGCAGGTGAGCGTCAGCTTGCCGTTGCCCTCCATCGCCTGCAAGGCGTTGACAATGAGGTTGAGAAAGAGTTGCTGAAGCTCACCTTCATTCGCCTCAATGGTAGGCAGGGCATGATAGTTGCGCTCTACACGAATATTCTGTGAGTCGACCCCTCGCAGTGCAAGTCGGAGCGAGAACTCCAGCACCCTTACCAGTTCCACCGGCTCCTTCTGCTTCACCTCCTCCTTGCGGCTGTAGATGGAGAGCTCCTTGATGACGTCACTTGCTGTCTTTGAGTAGGAGAGGATGTCCTGTACATACTCATGGTGAGGGTTTGCCTCTTCCAATTCACTGAGCATAATCTCAGCGGTTCCCACGATGCCGGCCAAGGGGTTGTTCAGCTCATGGGCGATGCCGGCGGCCAGGGTTCCGATACCCGCCATCTTCTCGGTCCGCACCAGCTCTTCCTGCATATGCTTCTGCTCGGTGATGTCGTTGATGATTTCGATGAAGACGCTCTTGCTCTTGTCTGCGGAGCGCACTGAGTGGAACTGGAAGGAGTAGACCTTATCATCCACATCCGTCTCATTCTCCTGCAAGACACCGGTATGGAGGCAGTCCAAGCCCTGACAGAAGGTACAGGGCCGGCTCCGGTCGAAGAAGGATCGGTAGCATTTGCTGCCGATCAAGAGCTCGCGCGGCTCACCGAAGAACGAGACTGCCGCCGTATTCGCTTCTTGGATGGTGTAGTCGATGTCGATCAGGCAGACCGGTGAAGCTATCCCGTTGAAAATGGCTTCAAGCTTGTTCTTGCTCATGGTCAGCTCATCGCCCTGGATGCGAAGTTGCTCGAAGGAGAGGGCGTTCTCCAAGGAGAGGCTGCTCTGGGCAGCAAGGATCTCCAGGGCATCCCGCTCGATCTCACTGATGAGGGCCTTGCCATCTCCGTAGCCGATGACGATGTAGCCTGCTACCTGCCTGCGGATCACCAACGGGATGATTACATCACTGGGAGGAAGGAAGGCACTGACAGAAAGGCGCGGTTCATCGGGGTTCACATGAATGATGGCTGACACATTCTCCTTCTTGCACTGCTCTAGACGTGCTTCCACCACTGCTGAGAAAGCAAACGGAATGTCCTCCCCCACCCTGATCTCAGTAGGACAGTTGTTGTTGGCTACCAAAAAGTAGTTGTCCGGCTCCTCGATGCCTCTGGCAATGAAGACAACCCAGTTGGTTTTCAAGCCCGCACTCAGATTCTTCACCACCTCTTGGCCAAGCTCATGGAGGTTGACGATGGTCGTCAGGCGTTTGCTGAGATTTCTGATGGTTGTCTGATAGGGGTGTCGCTTGGGGATGATGATTGCATCGACGATGTAGCTGATGAGATTGCGCAGGGGATGAATGATGATGACGGTGATGATACCCAGGATCAAGGAGAGCTGGAAGAGGTTGCCCGGTGCAAAAGAGGGGTTGAAGAGCTGGATGAGGTTGATGATCAGAAAGTAGGTGACCGAGGCGGCGAAGGCAAGGATGGTCGAGTACATGATGGAAAGCCCGAGGCGGCTGTAGTTGATCAGCTTGTACTTGTAAATTGTATAGAAGAGCAAAACAGCATTGATGGTGGCCGAAAAGATATCAATTGGATAGCGACCGAGTTCAGGGAAGACGTTCAAGAAGATGCCCACCAGCATGATCAGAACGCCGATCAAGGGCAAGATGAGGTTCTTCTGAACCCCCTCCTTGCTGCGCCGCTTGGTACCAAAAAACAGCATGACCAGGGTAAAGATGAGATATACATAGCTCATTGAGTAGGCAGAGACGGCTCCAGGGGCAAGCTGGTAGTAAAAAATCAGATCATCGGTGAAGCCAACCTCATTTACGATGTTGCCGGTGAAGTTGAGGTACATCAAGGGAATGATGAGCAAGTAGCTGAGTTTGATCACCACCTTGATGGGTTTGCGCTGCAATTCCAGGATGTCCACGACAAAACTGCAGAGAGCGTAGGGTACGGAGAGCAAGCCGATAAGCATGATCCGATTCCAGAAGAGCGGAGTTTGGATGGGGCTGTTGAGGTGCATCATCAGCGATCCGAAGCTCCAAATGCAGACAAAAATCATGTAAAGCTGGAAGGACCAATAGAATCGGTCTTTGCGGTATTGAAGGAATCCAAAGATGACAAATGAGACGTACAAGACAAAAGCAACGGCCGGAATGATGGTCGAGACATCAATAATCATGAGGATTCCTCTTTTTTCTTTCAAATGAGTAAAATTTGTATTAGTATAGAGCCACTTTATGAACTTAATCAAACTCTTTTTCTTGGGAGTGAGCGGGTATTTTCTTGCTGCTCTATACGATATCGCTCTCCTGTATAAGCGAACAGCACTCAGCCGGGTCTTGTACGTCGGATTTTTTGTCACGGCAATCCCGTTCGTCCTACTGTTCAACCAGTATAGTTCCCCGCACAGCGGGTGGCTGAAAATCCTCCTCATCCTTTTGATGATCGGTTCGGCACTCTTGCTCACCTATTCGGTTTTGCTTGAATTTCTGCTGCGCAACAAAACCCCGGGGTCACTCTATACCCAAGGCACATACCGAATCTGCCGGCACCCAGGCTTTCATTGGCATTTCTTATTCAGCTTGTGTACCAGTCTCTATTTCTGGTATGCTCCGATTACCTTGGTTGTGGCTGGATTTGTGTTGAGCAACTTCCTTTTGGTACTCTGGGAGGACAAGCTGTTGTTTCCCAAACTATTTCCCACCTATGGGGAGTATAAAAAAACCACCCCTTTTCTGAATCCCTTCCAGGGCCGATGATACGGAGATGCTCGAGATGACTAGACATATTGTAACAACAGATGATGATCCTGCAATCCGAAAAATCCTTCAGATCATGTTGAGAAAAGAGGGCTATGAGGTGACTGCCTGTGAAAACGGACACGAACTTCTGGCCCTTCTTCGTACTAGGGCTGAAGCTATCGACCTGCTCTTGCTGGATATTAAAATGCCGGGTTTCACCGGTTTTGAGCTGTTGGATATGCTGCGACTCAGTTATCCCCACCTGCCGGTGATCATGCTCACTGCCTTCAACGACCTGGATACCGGCATGAAGGCGATCCGTCTTGGAGCTACCGACTATCTTTCCAAGCCGGTACATCGGGAAACACTGCTCTCTTGTGTGAAGCGAGTGCTGGATAAGGCACATGAGCAGAAGCTCATACTGTTGGAAAGCCAGAGAAACCAGGAACAACAGCATCAGTTGGAATTGGAATTGAAACAGACGCTTGCAACCCTGCAAAGTACGACCATGGCTACCTTGGAAGCCTTCAGTGAAACCATTGAACAGAAGGACTCCTACACCAAGGGCCATTGCAACCGGGTGCGTACGCTTGCCGTTGCCTTGGGCAAGGCCGTTGGGCTGGGCAAGGAGGCTCTGTCGGTAGTGGAAGGGGGCTCGCTCTTGCACGATATCGGCAAGATCAGCGTCCCTGAGGAGATCCTGAACAAGGACAGCACGCTCACCAAAGACGAGTACGAGGTCATCAAAGGCCATCCTGCCGCAGGAGAGCGCATTGTCAGCCACCTCCCCCAATTCCAACCCTATATCCCGATCGTACGCAACCATCACGAACGTATCGATGGCCTTGGGTATCCCGACGGCCTGAGGGGTGAGCAGATTCCCTTGGAAGTGCGAATCGTCAGCCTTGCCGATGCCTTTGACGCCATGACCAGCAGCCGTGCCTATCGTGAGGCACTGCCCACAGAGATAGCCATCGAAGAGCTTAAGTTTTTCTCAGGTACGCAGTTCGATGCCGATTTGGTGAACTTTTTCATCGAGAAAGAACTCTACCTGCTCTGACCAGCTCTGTACAAATAAGGCAATGCGGGCAACACTGCAAAAGGAGGTGCGTATGCATGAGCCTTGGTATGTGCAGTTGTTCAAAAATTACGCCCATTCGTATGAGAAGGAGCCGTTCACGCAAGGAACGGTAGGTGAATGCGATTTCCTTGAACAGGAATTTGGCTTCGACAAGAGCCTTTCCATCCTTGATGTGGGGTGTGGAACGGGTAGGCACGCCATCGAGCTTACCAAGCGTGGGTACAAGGTCACCGGCATAGACCTCTCTGAAAACCAGCTGGGCTTGGCACGGGAGAACGCGGCAAAGGAAGCGCTATCCATCCCATTTCTCCAAGCCGATGCACGCAATCTTCCCTTCCGTAAAGAATTCGATGCCGCAATCATGCTCTGTGAAGGAGGCTTTTGTCTCATGGAGACAGACGAGGAGAATGCGGCCATCCTCCAATCCATAGCAAGCGCGCTGAAAGATGAGGCTATTCTGATCTTCACCACCCTAAACGGTCTCTTTCCCCTCTCCCAAAACCTGAATGCCTTCTATGCAGACGCCAAGACAGAGGAAGGGTCTACGTGTACCAGCACAGGCTTTGACCTCTGCACGCTGCGTGACCACAATACCACCACCTTCACCGATGATGATGGACAGGAGCATACCATCATCTCAAGCGAACGATACTACCTGCCGACCGAACTGAGAACCCTGCTGGCCGGGCTTGGATTCACCAAGGTCGAGTTCTTTGGAGCCCATCTTGGGGCTTTCAGCAGAAAGAACCCTCTCTCCCAGACCGATTTTGAGATGCTTGTGGTTGCTAAAAAAGAGCTTTCTTCACTCACACTTGTTAATCTTTACACCCAAGCGTGCAAAGCTCCCCTCTCAGAGGCCTACAAGCTCATCCTCAAAACCCTTACCCTTTGTGGCAGGGAATTGCAGAAGCACCTTCCTGAATCCGAGGTGAGCGGGATCTACCCCGGCTATCTCGACATGAGCTACATCGCACTCATTCCCCCGAATCTGAAGAAACGCCAGCTGAAACTCGCCTTGGTCTATGTACACGAGAAGGGAGCTTTCGAACTATGGCTGGCAGGTCGCAATCGTTCCATCCAAGCACAAGTGCGGGAAGAGCTCAGGGGAAAACTCCCCTCCCCCTACATGCTGGTGGAGGAAGCCAAGGGAGAGGATGCAATCGTGCAGCTCAGGCTTGGCCCGCTTACTGACTTTACAGACATGAATCTCTTGATAGGAAAACTGTGTGCGATGATGCATACCATGCTGCAGGACTTGCAACCTCTCTTGTCCTGATGGAAGGAGCGTCCATGCCATTTCAGATTATCAAAGGAGACATAACCAAGCTTGAAGTCGACGTCATTGTCAATGCTGCGAACACCTCCCTATCGGAGGGAGGAGGGGTCTGTGGAGCAATTTTCAAGGCAGCCGGCGAAACTTTGATGCAACAAGCCTGTGCTCCTCTTGCCCCGATTGCACAAGGGCAAGCGATCATGACTCCTGCCTTCGCACTCCCCTGCAAGGCGGTAATCCACACAGCAGGGCCCATCTATCAGGATGGCAAGCATCAGGAACGGGAGATGCTCACTCGCTGTTACCAAAACAGTCTTCACCTCGCCTTGCAAGCAGGATATGAAAGCATTGCATTCCCCCTCATCTCCAGCGGCATCTACCGCTATCCGAAACAAGAAGCACTCGAGGTGGCGAGCTCAGCCATCACAGGCTTTCTGGAGCATGAGGATCTTCTGGTGTATCTGGTCTTGTTCGATCGAGCTTCCTGTGTCCCCCATTCACCGCATCTTGGTATGCTTGATCAGTTTCTGCAGAGCTGGGAGATGGAAATTTCTGACCAACAGTACTCCATCGAACGATGCGAAGAACCCTATCCAGAGTTGGAAGCACAGCTGCAGCAGCAAGAGCAGAGCTTTTCCGAAAAGGTACTCTCACTCATCAAGCAGCAGGGCAAAACGGAAGTTGAGGTGTACAAGAAGGCAAACATCGACCGAAGGCTTTTTTCCAAGATCAGAAGCAAAAGCGAGTACCTTCCAAGCAAACGAACTGTTCTCGCACTTGCATTGGGTCTTGAACTCGATCTTGAAGCCACCGAAGGGCTTCTCGCCTGTGCAGGCTATGCCCTCAGTCCCAACAACCTATCCGACCGCATCATTACCTTCTTCCTGCTGAAAGATGTGCATGATATCTTCGAGATCAATGAGGTGTTGTTCAGCTACGACCAACCGCTTTTGGGAAGCTGAAATGTCGCTTTGCAAGCGACCAAGAAAGGTGAAGAGCGTGGTATTCCTTAGTTGAAACTAAGGAGGAAACCACGATGAACGAAGTCTCAACGCAACTGATTTTCATTCTCGACAAGAGTGGTTCGATGTACGGGTTGGAACAGGATACCATTGGGGGCTTCAATGCCCTGCTTGCCAAGCAGAAGGCAATGGGCTCTGCTTGTCTTCTCACCACCGTCCTGTTCAGCGACAGCTACCAGCTCCTTCACGACCGGATTGATATCCACCACGTACAGGACCTTACCGAAGAAACCTATCAGGTGGGAGGATCCACCGCCCTCCTCGATGCAATCGGAAGGACGCTGGCAAACAATGCCCCTCAAGAAGAAGCTGAGAAAGTCTTGGTGGCCATCATCACCGATGGCCAGGAAAATGCCAGCACAGAGTACACCCATGCCCAGGTGAAGCAGATGATCGAGACAAGGCAAGCCGAAAACGGGTGGGAGTTTCTTTTTCTCGGAGCCGGTATCGATGTCATCGCCCAAGCTTCCCAGATTGGGATCGCCATACAACATACGCGGCAGTTCACTGCCGATAGTGATGGGATTGAGGAAAACTTCAACATAGTCTGCGAGGCTGTTAAGAGCATGCGAACCAGGAGTTCTTGAACAGTCGTTTTCCCTTGCATTGATGCCTTTGCCCAAGCCATGGTACAGTAGTACGATTTTCCTACTGTGAGGCACCTATGCGTAAAAGAATGCTCTTCCCAATTTTCCTAACGCTCCTGTTTCTCTTGGTTTTCAGCAGCTGCAAGAGAAATGAGACTGCAGAAAATCTTCCCTCCCTGAAAGTAGGGATGATGAGTGCCGTCGATGCAGCCCCTTTCTATCTTGCTCAGGAAAGAGGCTATTTCACCGAACAGGGTGTTGATGCCCAGCTGATCCTCTTCACCAATGGCCAGAACCGCCAGACAGCCCTGCAAACTGGCCAGGTGGATGGGGCGATGACCGACCTGGTTGCCCTCATCACCCAAAGTGCCAATGCCTTCAGGCTGGTAGGAACGCTCTCCACCGATGGCGACTTTCCCCTCCTTGCCAAAAGCGCAATACAAGATAGCCCAACACTTTCGGTAGGTACGATGGAGATCAGCGTCACCAACTACCTGGTGGAGCAATACCTGGGAACTGACCACACTCTTAAGAAGGTGTACATCAACGAAATTCCTGCACGGCTTAAGGCTGTTGCCTCAGGTCAGCTCGATGCAGGCATTTTTCCAGAACCCTTCGCCTCAGTTGGGGCAATGAGAGGACTGAAGAAGGTCTTTTTCCCAGGCATTCCTGCAGAGAGCCTGAACATCATAGCCTTTACGGAAGCAGCAATACAGGAGAAGGAAGCGGCGCTCACCGCCTTCCATCGTGCCTATGCACAGGCGGTGGAGGACATTGAACAAGATCCCAGTCTTGCCCGTTCCATGATCATGCGGCACATCCCCAACCTCCCAGCTGAGATTGAAGACCTCATCCAGTTGCCAACCTATCATGCACCCCGTCTTCCCAACGACGAGTTTGTCAGGCAGATCATGGACTGGACCGCTTCGGTCACCAAGCAAACCTATGCCTTCGGCACAGAGAGCTTTCTGGACCGAAGCTTCACCGAAGGCCTCTGATGCTCACCATATGCGATGCCCAAGTGTGTTATGGGGCACATACTGCTTTCTCACACTTCTCCCTCCATGCAAAACGGGGCGAGATGATCAGCATCGTGGGCAAGAGCGGGTGTGGAAAGACCAGCCTGCTCTATGCCATTGCAGGACTGCTTTCTTTGAGTCAGGGCTCCATCACCATTGAGGGAGGAAGCACCAACTGCTCGCTGATGTTCCAGCAAGATCGTCTCCTGCCTTGGAAGAAGGTGGAGGAGAACGTCATGCTCGGACTGGGCCCGGAGAGTAGGGAGTATGCACAATTGTTGCTTGGCTTGGTAGGACTTGGGCACCGCAGGAACAGCTACCCCAGCCAGCTCAGCGGCGGTGAGCGCCAACGCGTAGCCTTGGCACGAAGCCTTGTCAGGAAGCCCGGCCTCTTGTTGCTGGATGAACCTTTCGCCAGCCTCGACGAACAGACAAGGGAGCGGCTGCAGGAGGAGATAAAGGCGTATGTGAAGACGCACGGCATCACCTTGCTTGTGGTGACACACAGCATCAAGGAAGCGGTCTTTATGGGAGAGCGTATCATTGTGATGACCAAGCAGGGACTTTCCTATGAGACGGCCAACCCCTATCACGAGTATGAGGACATCAGAAGCAACGTAGGTGCATTCTCCCTGGAAAAGGAGTTGCGTTTTCAGCTGGGAGGTTCCCGATGAGATACCTGAGAGGATTTCTGGTGGTACTGTTCTTCTGGTATGCACTCGCACTCTTGGTCTCTGGGCCCATCATTCCCTACCCGCATGTGGTCTTCGCGCATCTGCTGGCAAGCATGATTGAGGCAAAGAATCATCTGCACCTGCTCTTCTCTTTCTACCGTATCCTGATGGGAACCGTGGTGGCCTTACTGTTTGCCATTCCTTCGGGCTTGGCCATCGGCCGGGTGAAACGTCTCGATCGAGTCCTTTCGCCCACCCTCTATTTGCTCTACCCTCTGCCAAAGATTGCCTTTCTTCCGGTTTTCATGGTGTTGTTCGGCATCGGGGACCTTTCCAAGATCATCCTCATCGCGGTCATCATCTTTTTTCCTGCCACACTCACCATTCGCGATGGGGTCAAGCAGATACCCTTCCAGTATCTTGAGCTGGCACAAGCCTACCATCTTACGTTCAGACAAGTCCTGACTGACATCATCTGGCCATCCATCCTGCCCAGGATCTTCTCATCGCTGCGCATCACCGTCGGCATCTCCCTTTCGGTGCTCTTCGTCAGTGAAACGTATGCCTCCACCTATGGTCTGGGGTACACCATCATGAACAACTGGGTGATGGCCAACTACGTGGGCATGTACGGGGGAATCGTACTGCTCAGCCTTTTGGGCCTTCTGCTGTATATCGTGATAGACAAAGTGGAACAGCTCGTCATTCCTGCACAGGCCAAGTAGACGAAACGAGGGGGAAAGGCTTCTGCCCTTCCCCCAGGTCCGCAAGAAATGGAGTTACAAATACTACTTAGCCGCGTTCACGTGCACTCTTCAGCGCAAGTGTCCACCAGGAGAGCTGGTTGAGCATCTGCTCTACCAGTTGTTCCAGGTATCCAAGGTCCTTGAACTGCTTTTCTCCGTTCATGATCGGATAGAAGTCGTTGCCCTGGACCAGGACGGAGTGCCTGACGGGAGCCATCTGAAGCTCAACACAGATGTCTCTCAGGTGCTGAACGGCACGTGCTCCGCCAGCCGAGCCATAGGAGAAGTAGGCCGCTGCTTTGCGGTTCCACTCCGGGTATGCATAGTCAAGGGCATTCTTCAAAGCAGCGGTGATGCTGTTGTTGTATTCTGCAGTGACAAAGATGAAACCGTCGAGGCTTGCAACCTTCTTCTGCCACTTCTGGGCCACTTCATTGGTGGAGGGCACATAGGCGTTGGAGGCCACTTCGTCGAAGAACGGCATGGGGTAGTCGCGAAGGTCAATGACCTCGAACGAGAGGTCGGTCCGCTTGTTCGCGATCGATGCCACATAGTGTGCTGCCTGCTCGCCTACGCGAGCTCCTCTGGTACTGCTTATGATAATGCCAATCTTGGGTGTGTTCATGTGTTATATCTCCTTAGCAAGAGGTTCTTGCTTGTGTTATATGTAGCATACAATTTTATTGCGCAATCGTCAAGTAGGGAAGCCAAGCTTTCCGATTTACCTTGTCCACTGCTTTACCTCGGGGTGCAACCACCCTACACTGAAGGAACACCACAAGGAGAGAGATTATGGCAAAGGATCCCAAGGCAAGCCTGCAAAAGGTTGCCTCAAAACCGGCACTGCAACTGCTCATCGCCCTACTGTTCATCAGCATGGGCATCATCGGCTTCACATCGGGCCGAGGGCTGGGCAACCAGATCTCGCGCGAGATTTCCAACATGTTCGGGGGCGACAGCGAACTGCTTCTGATTCTCATCTCTACTTTGGAGTTGCTCTGTGGTCTCTTCCTGGGTGCTCAGATGATCACCAAGGCAATTCCAGAGAAGATTGCAAAGCTTGCTCTTACTTCCATCCTGATCTTCTGGCTTGCCCTGATCGTCATCCTCGATGTCCTGACGATCGACTTTGGCAGGATGAGCGGCAATGACTGGTTCACCTGGATTGAGCAGGTGGTGCTGCACCTGATCGTGCTGGCAAGCATCGTGCAGATACAGAAGTAAGCACAATGGATTTCTACGGCGTTGTAGAGAAACGAAGAACGGTTCGTGATTTCGACCCACACGCAACCATCGATGCTGAGACAATCCAAAGGATCATCTCAGCAGGTTTGCAAGCTCCGTCCAATGACCACCTGCGTGATTGGCATTTTGTGGTCATCCGGGATAGGAGCGTCATCCTCAAGCTGATTGAGATCATTCCCAAAGGGATTTCAGCTGAGGATATGCAAAAACTTCTCAGCGATTGGCATCTGGACGATCCTGTGCAGCAAGAGTGCTACCGGAACGCGGTTCCCAAGCAGTACAGAATGTTCGCCGATGCTTGTTGTGTGGTGGTGCCGCTCTTCAAGCAGAAGACAGATATCCTTCATCCTGAGAACCTTTCCCACCTGAATGGGTTTGCGTCCATCTGGTGCAGCATCGAGAACATCCTGCTGGCAGCCACTGCGGAAGAGTACTGCTGTACGCTTCGCATCCCCCTCGGAAACGAGGAGGAGTGGACACGGAAGGTCTTGCATTTTCCCGCGGAGTATCGCTTCCCTTGCCTCATTGCCATCGGCAAGAAACGAGCGGATGCCAACGAGATACAGCAGAAGGAGTACTCACTGCAAGAGCGCATTCATTTTGATCGATGGGGCTGACTCACACCTTATTGATGAAGCTCCGGATACCGTTGTGGTAGACCTCAGCATCATCCCACATGGCCATGTGGCTGCCCTCGGGGCAATAAAGGAAGGAACCGCGGGGAATCTGCTGGGACATCCACTTCATGTACAAGGGGTCCATGGTGTCATACTCGGCCCCGATCACCAAGGTGGGGACGCTGATCTTTTGCAGATCCTCTGAGCGATCCCAGGTGGCCAGAACACCGGAGATGCCAAACTCACTGGGACCCTGCATATAGACATAGAGGTCCTTGTTGGCATGCTCCAAGGCGTTGATCACGCAAGCAGGCCACTGGTCCATGGGACGGCGCAAGACATGCTTCTCATAGTGGTGAGGCATGAGCAGCGCTTCATACTCTTCGCTCTCATACGCTCCTGCTGCTTCCAACTCCTTGATGCGGGCCAGCACAGCGCTATCCATCTGAGGGCCCAGCACATCGTCTGCGTAGCGCTGGTAGTCAACGCAGTCGGCCATCATATTGCTGATGATGAGGCCTTTGAGCGCCTGAGGATGGGCAAGAGCATACTCGGTGGCGAGCACCCCTCCCCAAGAGTGACCAAGCAAGAAGAAGTTTGAGGAGTCGAGACCCAAGGCTTTGCGAACCTGGTCAACCTCATCAACAAAGCGCTCTATGGTCCAGAACTTGCGGTCTGCGGGGTTGTCCGAGTTGTGGCTGCCGAGCTGGTCATAGTAGATGTATTCGATATCTCCATCGGCGAAGTAGGTATCGAAGCTCTCGAAGTACTCATGGGTCATCCCCGGTCCTCCGTGCAAGAGCAAAAGCCTTTTTGACGGACTGTTGTTGCAGCGCTTGGTCCAGACCCGGTACTCCCCGTAGGGAGTGGTGATGGGAATCATTCTGACTTCTGTTTGCATGAGGGACCTCCAAAAGAATTCGGATGTAATGACAACAGTATATCCCAGTATTGGCATTTGTCCTTGATGAGAAACAAAAAGATCACGATAAGTGAGAGTTCCCCTCTGAATCTCGAGGTTTCTCCCATGAAGAGCGATAATCTCCCAAAAGTAGGTATCTCTTGGGAGACAATCCCTTGCTTATAACACCTCTCTACTCTGTCACACAATCTATTCACATTTTGTGACAGAAGAACATGGATTTTCTCTAGGCACCCAGAACTACGTTGATGGTTTGCTCAGTAAATACCGAGATTATCAGTACCAATGGATACAATACATTGTGGATAGCCATATTCAGAGCAATACTTAACCTCGAGAACATTGGGTACCAAAGGGAGCACAAACCATGAAATTCACCTGTTTGGGATGTGGAAGTTGGGAATACCAGATCAACATCACTGATATGAAACATGAGCAAGTATCAGTACGGATTGTTTGCCCTGAATGCGGAAACATCAATGAGGTTTCCATCAGTGATTATGATACGGTGGAAGTGGAGCTTGGAAAGAAGTAGTACGTATCAAACCAGCCCTCCAAACGCTTCATATCACCCCTTGTACACATGCTCGGTATGCCATGCCAGGAAGGAGGGAGAAGGCCTTTCCTGTTGCTGCAAAGGAAGGTTTGGAAGAGCAAGACCATGATAGGCATAGTAGATCTTCCCATTACCGTACTCGCTTTTCAGTCGATTGCTCACCTCAACATGGTAATCGGGAGTAACGGTGAGGTATCCCTTGTCGTACAGCGTATGGATGTCAGTTCTGAGCAACAGCCCATTCTTCACTGAATAGCTGCCTTCTTCGCTGAACGGTACAATATGTGCGGCATCCAATACAGGAAGTGTCTTTTCGCCACTGATTGCGCAACGACGGTTGTACGCCTCGGTAACCAGTACCCGGAAGGTTCCCTGCCCGATACGGTAGGTTGCCAGATACTGCCCTTCCCGTACATCGGAAGCAGCGTCTGTCTCATTGTGCCCATACCCATACAGGCCACCAAGTCGCTGGTATACAGCCTCCAGAAGTGCTGCACCTTCCTGAGTCGTGTCGTCATACGTCTTGCCTTGCACAATGCTTTTGCCCCAGTTGGGAGGGGCGGCGATCCAATCGGATTCAGAGAAGAAAAACGGGGAACCGAGGATGATGCAGCCGATCTGTGGATTGGGGACCTGATTCTTGCGATATTTGGCAATGCGTGCTTCCAGCTGGCCAAAGGTCTCTGTTCCATTCTTGGTGCCAAACGCTTCCCAGGCTAGAAAACTTGGCAAAAGGGAAAAGCGAACAAAAAATCCTCCTCCCACAATGGCATTGTAGGGAGCATGCAGTTTGAACAGGAACAATTCCCCAGGTGTCAGCGCCTTGAAATTGACGTTTCCCCCCGGCTTCCAGAAGTTGACTTCGTCATACCCCTGCCCTGCCAGACTCTGATACCAATCATAGTCGGTGATACCCACAAACGCTCTCATAGCTGATGCTCCTCAGCAGCCTCGGAATAGGAGTCCTCTTCTCTCTGATACCCCGTGATCCTACTCTTGAGAAAGTGGCCGAGCTTGGCATCGGTGCAGTAGATATAGCAGCCCTTCAAGCCCCTGCTCATCAGGGTACGGTAGGTGTTGCGGATGATGCAGTCCACCTGCTTAAGCGCTTCCCCGTCCTTCTTCTTTGCTTTTCCCAATAGGCCGTTGAGCGATTTGTCGCTCTTTGCACGCCGGGTGTAATCAGAAATGACGTGACCGTTCTCAAAGCGCAAATCGTCACCGATGATCACCCCGACATAACTGAACTCCAAGCCTTGGGTGGTATGGATGCACCCCACCTGGTTGATGGAGTGCTCGGAGATGGCGAAGGTGGAGTCGCTGTCCAAGTTCCATTGCATTGCAAAATCCCCGATGACAAGGTCAGGGACCTCAGATTTCTTTTTCGAAGCCCACTCCCAGCAGTAGCCAGCAACCAGACGTGCTTTGCCGTCGATGCGGTTCTTCTCCTCGATCAGCTGCTTGAGGACAAGCGGATCATCCACCACCTGCACATCGTAGGCAATGCCTTCAAGGGTTGGGTGGGCAGTCTCTTCCCTAATGCCGAGTACGCCGTCAAGCCAGGCAAGATAGCCGTCCGATCCGTTGCAACGGAACTGGGAGACCAACTCCCCTTCCCTCACCTCTGCACCCAGACGCTGGGCCCAATACAGGATTCGTTCCCTGTCCCCATAATCCTTGGCAGTCACCCGCTGATCCTCATCCAGGAAGAAGATGCTGCAGGTTGCTGCTTTCATGATCTCCATGATCTGGTCTTCACCGGTAACCTGGGGACCAAGCTGGCTTCGTTGGTTCAGGCGATGCGCCTCATCAACGATGAGCGTGCTGAAATCATTCTCTTCCGCCTTAGTGAATTTGGCAGAACTCAGAAACAGGTTGGAGATGTTCCGCGCCTTGAAGGAACCGTCTTTGAGCTTGCGCTCAAATACGTTCCTGGGGGCACTGTTCTTGGTGACATAGGCACAGACCTGACTCTCGCCGGTCAGTTGCACCAGTGCGTTGATGGCAACTACGGTCTTGCCGGTTCCGGGCCCACCTTTGATTATCATTACCCGTTTCTTTCCATCTGTGAAAGAAGCCCTGCTAAAGGAAAGAAGCTGCTCATAGACAACCTTCTGTTCATCGATCAAAACAAATTCGCGTTTGCCGTGCAGCATGGCAGCCAAACAATCCTGCAGGCTTTTTGAGGGACGTATCTTCCCTCCCTCGATGTAATAGAGGGTTTGCTTTGCATCACCTTTGCTGATGTAGCGCTTGATGAAGGAAGCAAGTTGCTTGGCATCGGGTCGGCAATAGAGCGGAGATTGCTCCAAAAGAGGACCGAACCAGGGCATGAAGAGAGGGTCATCATGATCTTTCGGATAATAGTTGTGCAAGTAGGCGCAACTGGCCAAGGTGATGGGGATATCCTCTACATTGGCATTGTAGTCGGTGATGAAACTGCGGTAGGACCATGCTTGGTAGGAGGGGTGCACCACCGGATGAAGCCCTCCTCCCAGGAAGGTTTTCACCTTCCGCACTTCCGGCTGTACGGCAAGCAATTGCTGAACGTCCGTAAGGGGAGAAACCTCACTCCACTGCTTCAGCTCCACAATGACAGCACTGTGCCGGTCGTGCTCATCAAGACCGCTGATGATGAAATCCACCCGCTTGGATGTGTTGGGAATGGCAAACTCAATGGCGATGCCACAGTCTGAGGGGATGTCGGGATCGAGGAGGATGTTCTGCATCTGGGTAAGGGAGTTGATGTAGGACTGCTGCTCACTTCTCCCCACCCTGCGGTGAAGCTTTGCCAACAGCTGCTCCTGGATCTTGCGGTCGATCACATTGGTCCTGACATCGTACAGGAATTCCTGCTTATCCCCGGTATAGACCAACATCACCGGCCTCCGGGCTCATCAAACTCAGTATACTTCTTCGCATTCCCAAACGCCTTGGAAACCTCATACTTCTTCCTGTTCTTGGCAAGCTTCTCACCTATGATAGTAGGGATGTCCACCCCGATGGAATCGGCAAACAACACACTGTAGATCAGGATATCAGCAAGTTCTTCCTCCATCTGTGATTGTTTGTTCTTTACCTCAACATCACTGCCCGACCACTGGAAACACTCAAGCAACTCGGATGCTTCCAAGCTCAAGGAGATGGCCAGATCCTTGGGTGTATGGAACTGTTTCCAGTTGCGCTCATCACGGAAGGCAAGGATGTCTGCAACAGGAAGCTGTTGCTTCGAAAAGACCGGCCCGACTCCTTCCTTCAGATACGGGCGTGAAACACCAAAGGTATTGCATATCTTCTCAAGAAAGGCTTCAGAGGGAAACTCAACGGCACTCTGAAATTCGGCTTCGCTGAGCCCAACAGTCTGTGCCATCTCCTTGAAAGAGAGATGGAGGGTCTTCTGGAGATTGAGAATGCGAGTGGTGATGGTGGTCATTTCATAGTCCTTATGGCTACACAGTATAGCACCATCGAATCCCAACACAAAGCAACAATTATCTTCTTTGGGAAGCTGTCTGTTTGTTGACGGCTCGCCGATACGGTCGTATCCTGGGCACATGAAGCAGCACCTCTCCAACCGGCTTTCCCAAAAGCTGGTCCAGCATTTGGCAATCGGGGAACCGTATGTTCTCCAAGACCTTGCCGACCTGCTGGAGATGGATATTGCGTCAACCCTTCGCAAGGGAGTGCTCAATCGTAGAGGGGAGAATGCGATCGTCCTGTTGATCAACCTGCAGAAGGCCGAGAACGCCACCCCGTACGTCGATAGTATTGAGAATGACATACTCCACTGGGAAGGACAGCTCGTCAATCGCTTTGTCGAAGAGCGCATGAAAACTGGCGAATACGAATTTTTCATTTTTGTTCGGAACGTCACAAAAACACCATTCACCTACTACGGCAGGGCCATCCCCGTCAGCACCAGATATTATCCCCCGGGAACCCCGTGCCAAAGCAAGTTCAGCCTCTATGAGTATGCACAGAGCCAAACCTATCAAGCTGCAATTATTGAAACTTACCATGATGAACCGCCCTATGCAGGAAAAACCTCACGCCTTCAGCTGGTTGAGCAGAGAACCGTCCAGCAACAGTACCGAAGGCAAGCCTTGCAGCTTTGGAACAACCGCTGTGCGGTCATCGGGATAGAACAGCCCAAGATTCTCATCGCCAGCCACATCAAGCCTTGGAGAGTTGCCGAGCCTGATGAACGGATTGATCCGAAGAACTCCCTCATTCTATCTCCCCTGTATGACAAGCTCTTTGATCTGGGCATCATCTCTTTCACCCCTTCGGATGGAGCGATCAAGCTCTCAGAGCAACTCAGTGATAATGAATATGACCTGTTGGGCATCGATACGAACAAGAGGCTGAGCATGGTCCCACCGGGAACCGAATCCTACCTCACCTACCATACCAACTACATCTTCAATTTCTCCCCGCTTGAGGAGACTGAGCTTACTTTGCTGACCAGTTAGGAAGTAATCCTTGCCTCAAGTCGATCTCCTACCTATACTATAGATAATAAGAAGGAGAACAGCATGGACTTATTTGACGTTGCCATTAAGCTGGAACAGGAAGGAAATCAGTTCTACACCAAGCTCGCCCAGAAAGCCCCGACTGAAGGTTTTGCAAACATTTTCAAGATGCTAGCCACAGATGAGAAGAAGCATGAGAGTTACTTCAGGGCTCTTAAGGAGCGCAGTGCCTTGGTATCAGTCAGTTCTACAGTTCTTGATGAAGCCAAAAAGGTCTTCAAAGCATTCAATCCAGATACCTTCGCTATGACTGATGACCAGATTCCCGCCTATGAGCAAGCTCTTGCAGTCGAAAAGAAGAGCATCGACTTCTACAAGGAACAACTTCCCAACGTGGAGTTCGAAGCCGAGAAGAAAGCCTTGCAGCAGATCATTGCAGAAGAGCAGAAGCACTACGCCATTGTTGAGGAGATGCTCAAGCTGGTAACCCGCCCCCATCGCTGGGTGGAAGATGCCGAGTTCGGAGTCAGGGAAGAGTATTGATTCAGGCTCTCTCTTCAGCAAACCCTTTCAGGAATGCTGAGACAATCTCGGGATCGAATTGGGTGGAGGAGCAGCGAAGCAGCTCTTGCTTCGCCTCCTCCAGTGTCATCGGCTTGTGGTAGGGCCGTTCGCACAGCATGGCATCGAACGCATCAGCAACCGCAATGATGCGTGCAGTCAAAGGAATCAAATCACCTTTGAGTCCCCTTGGATACCCTGTGCCATCCCATTTTTCGTGATTGGCAAGTACATCCTTGGCAAATGAGGAGTAACGGCTGACAGAGCTCAGCACCCCATCATCGATGGCAACCTTGTCGATGTCATGCATGACACCAGCCAATCTGATCGTCTCCACTGTCTCGGGTGAAAGCCCCATCTGTTTTGCTATCCTGACACTGATGTGGCTGACACGACTGCTATGCTCCTTCTCACGGGGACACTTGCTGAAAAGGGAAGCAAGCAATACATCAATGATTTGTTCCCTCGTAGTAGTATTCTCAAACAACTTGTGCTCGGACAAGTCATCCTCAGCCATCTTGTTTTTGTCATGTATACAGCGAACTTTGGACCTATCCCATCTTTTATGTCAACAATGCAATCGCGGCATCCCCATCAACCGGCCGGCTGTAATAGTAGCCCTGCATCTCATCACAACCATGCTCTTTGAGATAGTCGACCTGCTCCTTGGTTTCCACTCCTTCAGCCAAAACATGGAAGTGAAGATTCTTGCCCATCTGGATGATGCTCTTCAGGATTGCAGTCTCCTTTTGGATCTCAGAACCGACGCCTTGGACAAACTCCATGTCGATCTTCAGAACATCGATGGGAAACAGCTTCAATCTGCTGAGGGATGAATAACCGGTACCAAAGTCATCGATGGCCAGCGACATTCCGAGAGCCTTGAGCTCCTTGAGCCTCTCCAGGATATAGGGTTCGTCCATAAACGCCACACTTTCGGTTATCTCGATACAGATATCCTTTGGGTCAGTCTCGGTAGCAATCAGGATCTTTCCAATTTTACGGGCGATGGAGGGATCTCGCAGTTGCAGCAACGATACATTGATTGCAAGGCGCAGATTTCGCTGCGTCTGTTGCTTGAACAGTTTCAGCTGTTCGCACGATTGCTCGATGACCCACAGCCCAATCGGCCGAATCATGCCGGTCTGTTCAGCCATTGGGATGAAGACCAGCGGCGGGATGATCCCATACTCATCGTGCTTCCAGCGCAGCAAGGCTTCAAAGCCGACAATCTCTTCGGTATCTGACGCAATCTGCGCCTGATATTGCAGAAAGAGCTCTCCCCGATCCAAAGCCCGATAGAGGCTGTTGGTAAGACGCATTTTCTGGGTAGTGTTGTCCTTCATATCGGCAGTACAGAAGGCCAGCTGGTTCTTGCCCTTTGTCTTGGCTGAGTACATTGCAATATCAGCGTGCCTGATCAGCTCATCAATACTCTCTCCATCCAGCGGATAGATGGCAAGCCCCATGCTAGCGGGCAGGAAGTACTCGTTGTCGCCGAGTGACAACGGCTTACGCAGCTGTGAAAGGATTGCATGTGCCCGATCGGAAAATCCCTCAATCGTTGGTTGCGGCCCGAGCTGGATAAGGAATTCATCACCACCGTACCGGGCAAGAAAGTCCTGTTCCTGCAACGCAGAGGAGAGCGTATGTGCAATTTTTTGCAGCACCTTATCACCGGTGGCGTGACCAGCTGTATCATTGATGGATTTGAAGGAGTCGAAGTCGATGAACAGGACACCCAGCATGGCTCCTGTCTTCTTGGCTTCGTCAATATGCTGAGCAACTTCCTGGAAGAACAAATCCCGGTTGGGAAGCGAGGTCAAGGTGTCGTAGTAGGCCATGTGGTAGAGTTTGCGCTCCGAATCCTCCAGGCTCTTGCGCTGCTCCTCGATCCGCTCTCTCGAAGCACGCTCATGATCAAGGAAGGCTTTGATCAAAACCAGAAGGAATATCACACCAAGGTAGGAGATGATCCCTGGAATGGAAGAGGTGGTATGGGTACGGGCCAGGAACATCACACTGCTGACCAAATTGAGTGCATTCAGGATGAGGCCGACGAAGAACCCTATGGCGGTAACCTTCAGGACCAACAGGATTGAGATCACTATCTGCAGTTGGGTGATGACTCCCCGATAGGAAGCCTCATTCACCATGAACAGGCCGAATACATCAAGATCCTCTCGCAGAAATACCTGGAGAAAGGAGATCGCCACGTATGCAAAGACACTGATGATGATGACCAAGAAGTTGCTTCGCCGAAGTGAATGCTCTTCACCGACCGAACCCTGCTGGTACAACAATTCGAACGTATAGCGGAGAGGATGGAACATCAGCAGGGGTGCAAAGTAGGGAAGCGTAGGGAAAAATTGATGCAATACGATATCCAGGCCACTCCCTGCAACCAGGATGAAGATGATTGAGCGCCACAGGGACTTCACCCGCTTCTGCCTGTTCTGATCTTCAAGCCCCCTCTGATACCGGTACAGCAAGATCAGGATACCAGTCATGTAGGATAAGTAGTAGCAATAGAAAAACCAGTCCCAGAATGATCGGCCTGCCATGTTAACCAGTCCATAGGCTGTTCGGGTGAGGAGGTAGGCCTCTGGATTGAGGAACAGAGGAAAACTGTTGGCCAGGACTGTGAGGAAAGCAGGAAGATAGAGCAACCCAACCAGATAGTTCCTGCGACGAGCGGGCCCATACCCGGTGAGGACCAGGACGAAGTGGAGCAAGATGGCATACAGCGTCCCCCACCCCACGGCGGCAAGGCGCATCCACATTTCTCCAGCTGTATCAGAGGCAACCAAGCCGGCAATGCCCAAGCCTACCGTCCACAAGGAGACTGCAACAGCCAACGCACCATAGAGCCTGTTAACCAAGGGCTTGGGAGCCTTCAGCAACAAGTAGATGCTGCTGCCGAGGGTATTGATGGCAACAAAGAAGTACAGCAGGGAAAACACAGAGGTTGTCAGCAAGGCAAAGTCTCTCCTCTTCGCGGGTCGAACCTAAGTTTAATCATAGTGCTCATAAGGAGAAACTACAAGCATTGTCATTTGTATCTGATTCCGTCACCTATGGATATCTTAGTTACCTACACAAGAGAAGACCAATGATGCCACCAAGCTACCTGTCACCCAAGATAGCAAATTTGACGATCACCCTCCCACTGACCGAACATCCCACAGCTCTCAGAGTATGGGTGCCTGCCGGAAGATAGATCAGACGGCTTCCCAAGAAGGAGCCTTGGCTGAGGGGGAGCACCTTCTGCCTTTCAGCATCCACCAACACCAGCTTGTACTGGTCGGAGTCAACCAAAACATCAAGGCCAAGGGAGAGCAAGCACGGCCATTTGATCGTGATGCGATGCAGGGTATCCAAACCCGAAAAGGTCCTGAACGAGAGAGAAACCTCATCAGAGCTTGGGTCGAAATCCCTGGCACGGTAAAAATAGGAATCCGCAGGATTGATCAAACGACTCTCATCGTTGAACAGCGGAGTGCAATCTTTTGGATGATCGATGTCAATGAGGAACGAGCAGGAAGCAAGAAGCAGACAGAGACAAAGCAAAGAGAAAAGGCGGATGGACGATTTCATGAGAGAACCCCTTCAGCTGATATTTGATGGGCTTAGTCTGGGGAAACCGGAGCCGAAATGCACTCGGAAATGTTTCGTATATGGAGTCAACTAAGATACACTATTGCCTTCAGAGGATGCAGATGATAGGCTTCTTAGCCATGAGGCATGTCATCCTATTGGTCTACATCCTGATCTTCTCCACTGGCTTCGCCTCCCTTGCCGGGTTGGCGGTCATCGCCAGCAGGCTCTCCCATCCCTTTGCCAAACGCATGATCGTGGTACAAAGCGTCTTTCTTGCCAATCTTGCCCTCGTTGCGCTCTACTATTATCTGGCCCAGGTGCTCACCATGGTGGGAAGCGATTCTGCCCTCGAGTTCTGGTTCGGCCTTGTATCCACCCTGCTTGGCATCCTCTTGTATATGAGCCTAGGGTACTTGCTCAGGCTCAAGGTCTTCAGTGCAGGAAATCCGGCTCTTCGCAAAGTGGTCTGGATTCTCATCACCTCGACAATCACCTTCCATTGCCTGCACCTGGCAGACAACCTTTGCCTGAGCTTGGCCTTTGTTCATTCCCCGCCCTTCCAGATAGCAACCTACCTCTGCATTGCCCTGACTCTGCTCTGTATGGGGCTGTTGCTGCTCTTGAGCAACCAAAGCTCAGGGCACCCTGCCCTGAGAATACTCTTTGGAGGCATCGGCATCAGTTGCCTGCTCTTCGTCCCCCTCTCGGCAGTAGAGTATCTGCTTGCCAATGCAAGTTCTTTTGCCTACCAGCCGCTTTCGCTCGAGTATGTGGTCAACCTGCTGATCAACATCACCATCCTGCTCGCTGCAGCCAAGGTACTGGAAAAGCAGCCCAGCAGTGCTGCCGCATTCGGCCAGCTCTCCGAGCAGACGGCACAACGCTTCTCCCTCACCCAGCGCGAGCAGGAGATGGCCACCCTCATTGCCCAGGGACTCACCAACAAGGAGATTGCCTACAAGCTTGGCATTTCCGAGGCAACGGTACGCACCCACATCTACAATCTCTTCCAGAAGGTAGGGGCACAAAGCCGCATCGAGCTGCTGAATCTGCTCAGCGACTAGCAACTACGAATATCTATTGAGGCCTTACGGCACAAACTCAACCACTCTTCGGATGGTAACAGGGATGGCCGTCTCCCAGACTGTGTACAGCACACATGAAGGAGAAAATCATGGCACATCATTCCCATCGCTTCTTTCTGTTCATCATCCTCTTTGCAGTTCTGCTGCTCATCGTCTCCTGTACCCATGCACCGAAGCTCTGTGACCTGAAGGGCAACAAGCTGGACCTGGCGATCAACAGAGCCGAGTGGGTAACGATCAATGAAACCCGGCAACGCATCTACCTTGCAGGGAAAAGCAAGGATAACCCGATCCTGCTTTGGCTGGACGGGGGCCCAGGCGGCTCTGAGCTTGCATGGGTACGCACCTACCTCGGGCCCTTGCACGAGCATTTCACCATCGTCTGCTGGGACCAACGGGGAACCGCGGCAAGCTATCGTGCAGGAAAGCAAGGCCTTGCAGTCGAAGACTTCACTGAGGATGTCATCACGCTTTCTGAACATTTGGCAGAAGCCTTCGGCCAAGAGAAGATTTTCTTGCTCGGCCACTCATGGGGAGGGTTCATTGGTTCTCTAGCCGCTCAAAAAAGGCCGGAGCTCTACCATGCCCTCATTGCGGCCCACCCTCACATCAACTCCACCGAGAACGACACCATCGGCTATCATATGATCTTGGAAGGAGCAAAAGCTCGAGGGGATATGAAGACCGTGGAGAAACTCATCAGCATAGGGGAACCTCCGTATGAGTATGTGGATGATGAAGGCATGCTCAGAGGTGATGGGGATGCATACTATGCAGTTCTCTCCCGTCTCTACTCCTACAGCCCTTCTGCTCCTTCAGATTCCAATTTCCGTTCTGAAAAACTCTTCCTTGCCCCCCAGCACACTCTCATCAGCCGCATCAACCTGGTGAAGGGAGTGATCCGGGGTGTAAAAGAGGTCTACCCACAAATCAGGCATCGCAGTTTGGAAGACGAAGCACTTGAGTTTGACATTCCGTTGATCGTGGTCAATGCAAACTATGACTACAGCTGTGTTGCTTCCATCACCGAACGCTGGTTTTCCAAGGCAAGCGCTCCAAGCAAGCACTACCTGTGGCTTGGGAACTCAGGGCACAATGGCATCTACACAGAAGCGGAAGCCTTCATCGACTTCATGAGAGAAGAGGTATTGCCTTTGAAAAACCAATAAATGTTTACAAGATTTTGTAAGCTTTTTGCCAATAGTTTACAAATTTTTGTAAACTATCGGCTAATAACATGACTTCCGAGGTGTCCGTATCAATACTGAAGACCCATATGAGTCACCTCGGAAGGGACTGTTGCAGCGCACTAAATCGGGACACAACGGCATCAACACCGTAGCAGGGAAAACCATCACCTACATGAGAGAGAATGTATTGCCGATGCAAACCTGCATCCCACTCTAGAAAGCAGATCTAATAGAATTTTATTGACAACACAAATATTCACTCCTACTATGTACAAAACAATTGGAAGTTAAATTTTTAACAAAAGGAAGGTAACAATGAAAAAACTCGTGGCACTTCTCGTAATCTGCTCACTCATCGGTTTTGCCCTGTACGCCCAAGGAGCGAAAGCAACAGCCCCTACTGACGGACCTGGAGGGAAACTTGTCATCTATACAACAAACTTTGATGAAGAGTACAATCTCATCGTTGGAGGGTTTGAAGAAAAGTACCCCAACATCAAGATTGAGGCTGTCACTGGCGGTGCAGGTGAGCTCAAGACCAGAATCAAGGCCGAAGCACAGAGCCCTCAGGCTGATGTCATGTTCGGCGGCTTGATCTACTCTGATTTTGTTTCCATGGGAGATTTCTTTGAAACCTACAAGGCAGCAAACAATGACGCGTTCCCCGCTGCCATGCAGAATACGACCGGAAAACTCACCAATGGAACGATTCAGGTAGTCAACCTCTTCGTAAACAAGGCAGAAGCCAAGAAACTCGGCGTAACCATCACCGGATACAAGGATCTTCTCAACCCTGTTCTCAAAGGAAAAATCATCTCTGCAGATCCCGGCGCTTCTTCATCTGCCTGGAACCAACTCTCAACGATGCTGAGTTCAATGGGTGGCTATGAGAGCAAAGAAGCTTGGGATTATCTGGAAGCCCTGGTGATCAACCTCAACGGTGTTATGAGCAGCAGCTCATCCGGAGCATACAAAGGCGTGTTCAACGGCGAGTATGTGGTGGGAATCACCTATGAGTCTCCCTGCCTCACCTATATCCAGGATGGATACGGCGACCAAGTGGAAATTGTCTACCCTGTCGAAGGAAGCAATGCTATAACGTTTGCCTCCGCCATCGTAAAGAATGCCAAGAACATGGATAATGCCAAGCTCTTCATGGATTGGATTGCCAGTGATGAGGGCCAAGGCTTGTGGGCAACATCGACAGTCAGGCCTGCAAACACCAACATTCCCATCACCAACGCAGTACTTACCCCGACCTCACAGATCAAACTCTCCACCAGGGATAATGATTACCTTGCAAAGAATCAGCAGGCAATCTTGAACCGTTGGAAAGACCTCTGGGCAAAGCACAACTAAACTTCTGTACATAAGGGAATCTCATGAGCGTAGCTATTACCATTAGGAATGCAGTTAAAATTTATGGCAAGAATATTGTAATCCCTGATCTTTCGGTAGAAATCAAGGAGGGTGAGTTCTTCACCCTTCTTGGTCCTTCCGGATGTGGAAAAACCACACTCCTCAGAATGATTGCTGGATTCAATACCATTGAAGGCGGAGAGTTTTATTTTGGAGACAAGCTCGTCAATGAGTTGAATCCTGCCAAAAGGAACATCGGTATGGTGTTCCAGAACTATGCAATCTTTCCTCATCTGACCGTGAGGCAGAATGTAGCCTTCGGCTTGAGGACCAGAAAGCTCAGTACTGAGGAAATTCGGACGAGAACCGACGAGTTTCTTGAGCTCATGCAGATTTCCGAATATGCAGATAGACTTCCTGAAAAACTTTCAGGAGGGCAGCAACAGCGGGTCGCTCTTGCCAGGGCCCTAGTCATTCAACCGGATGTTTTGCTGATGGATGAACCCTTGTCCAATCTTGATGCAAAACTCCGTGTTGAGATGAGATCAGTGATCAAGGAGATTCAGAACAAACTGAGCATCACCACCATCTATGTTACGCATGACCAGGAAGAAGCGATGGCAGTAAGCGATCGCATTGCGGTCATGGATAAAGGTGTCATACAGCAAATCGGTTCTCCTCAAGTTCTGTACCAAAGGCCTGCAAATAAATTTGTTGCCGGTTTCATTGGAAAAACAAACATCATCACCAGAGCGTTGGTACCGCAGGAAAACACAATCAAACTGCAAATCAGTGACTCCTATGCAATCGACATACCAGGTATTCATCACCAGAATAGGACACAAGTTTTGGTCTCCATTCGCCCTGAAGACTTTCAGATTGTCGAAGATACGGAAGGAATGACAGCAACCGTCGATGACAGCATATTCCTGGGGTTGATGACCAATTACTTTGTGACACTGGAAACCGGAGAACGAGCAGACATCATCCAGGAATCCACAATCAACAGCATCTATTCAAAAGGATCGACAATCCGGCTTCAGGTAAATGTAGAGAAGATCAATGTCTTCAGCGAAGATGGAGCGAAAAATCTCCTATTGGAGGAGTAGATGAACCAACTGAAGAAGAAACGAACTCCTCTTGAGGTATGGAACATCATTGGCCTCTCCATCCTGCTACTCTACGTATTGTTCCTTGTCCAGCCACTGTTCAATCTTCTTAAATCTTCGGTGGTAGACAACGAGGGAGGGTTGACCCTTGCTCACTTCAAGAAGTTTTTCAGCCAAAAGTACTACATCTCAACCCTTGCCAACAGCTTCAAGGTATCCATTGCCGTTACTTTCTTTTCGTTGCTGATCGGTGTACCTCTGGCATACTTTTACAATTTGTATGAAATACGAGGCAAAAAGGGTCTTGAGATCCTCATCATTCTCTGTTCCATGTCCGCTCCTTTTATCGGGGCATATGCGTGGATACTCCTGCTTGGCCGACAGGGTCTGATAACCAAGACCATCGAGGCAATCCTTCCGATAACCGTGCCCCGAATCTACGGATTCAACGGCATCGTCCTGGTACTGGTAACACGACTGTTTCCTTTGGTTTTTCTCTACGTTTCAGGGGCATTGAAGTCAATTGACAACTCACTTCTTGAGGCGTCTGAAAATCTTGGATGCACTGGCCTGAACAGGTTCTTCAAAGTGGTGATGCCGCTGTGCATGCCTTCCATACTGGCCGCTGCACTCTTGGTGTTTATGCGATCCATGGCAGATTTCGGGACACCATTGCTTATCGGGGAAGGATACAGGACATTCCCTGTTGAGATTTACAACCAGTATGTAGGAGAGACCTCAGTAAACCATAACTTTGCCGCAGCAATTAGCGTGGTGGCAATTCTCATAACTGCTTTGGTATTCATTTTGCAGAAGTTCCTTGCCAACCACTACAGGTTCTCCATCAACTCATTGCATACGATTGAAAGAAAGAAGATTCATGGGATAAAGAACATCCTCATCCACCTGTATGCATACCTTCTTGTGTTCATCTCCATGCTTCCTCAGCTCTACCTTTTCTACATGTCATTCAGAAACACTTCCTCTTCCGGGTCAGTTTTCACCAAGGGCTTCTCTTTGAATAGCTACAGGATTGCGTTGAAGAGAATGAGCTCAGCTATTCCCAACACCCTTTTCATTGGTGGCATTTCTGTTCTGGTAGTACTCTTCCTTGCTGTACTGGTTTCCTACCTTGTCGTCAGACGAAGAAACGTGGTAACCAGCACCATTGATTCTATATCCATGCTGCCATACATTATTCCTGGATCTGTGGTTGGCATCGCACTTGTCATTACGTTCAGCAAGCAACCGATGGTACTGACAGGCACGGTAACTATTATGATCATTGCGATGATTATCAGGAGAATCCCCTATACCATACGAAGTTCTGTAGCAATTTTACAGCAAATTCCTATGTCAGTCGAAGAAGCTGGCATCAGTCTTGGTGCTTCGAAGCTCTACACCTTTTTCCGCATCACCGTTCCGATGATGAAGAATGGAATTATCTCAGGGGGAATTCTCAGCTGGATTACCATCATAACTGAGCTTTCCACGTCAATCATCCTGTACACTTCGCACACCGTCACCTTGACGCTTTCCATCTATATTTTCGTAGTACGGGGGACTGAAGGACCAGCGGCAGCTATGGCCACCATCCTAACCCTTTTCACTACCATCAGCCTCATCATTTTCATCAAGGTATCCGATGGCAAGGAGATGGTGATGTAGAGATAGCATGGGTGATTTGTTTCACAGAAAATGTGGATAAGTCACCTTAGCTAGGATTGGACGCTCAGGCTTGACAAGATTAGGATTAGAATTGGAATTAAACCACCATATTACTAATTCCAGAGGATGGAACATGATATCAGATGAGAAGCTTTTTGATGTTGCGGTTGATTACTACATCAAGAAAAAGACACAGAAGGAAATTGCCTTGGAGTACGAGGTTTCTCATGTGCAAATCAGCAAGTATCTCAAACTTGCTGAGCAAAGAGGCATCATTTCCATCTCAATCAATCCTCCACATGTCACAAAGGAAGATTTGCAATGGTATCAGATCATGTTCAAAGAACTCTTCGGATTAGAGAATCTCGTGCTGTCGCCCGGAACGGACAATACCGAAAAATCCCATGCTCTGCTGGTGAATTTCGCTGCCAAGTATATCTTGGAGACCTATGAGAACAATGTGCTCAATATTGGTCTTGGCCTCGGAAGAACAATGCATGACTTGTGCACGTTCCACAATGAGAAGGCATTGAAAACCAAGTGGACCTACTACCCTGTTTGTACAACCATCCATAATAAATCCAGCCAGTATTTTGACTATGAACAGTTGTTGCATATGATCAGCAAGAATTGGGGTGGTGAGTATAGCAGCAAATTCAACAATATGCTCTACTTCAGTGATTCAATGGATGCCAATTTCAAGCAACAGATATGCAATTACCTTGGAAAGTTGGATATCCTGATCACAGGTATTGGAAGTGCATTCACCTTGCATCCGGCAACCCGTGAAATGTTCTTTTCCAAGGAAGAGCAACGGGATGTGTTGACTGCCAATCTTGTAGGAGACATGATCAATTTCTTCTTTGATATCGATGGAAACATCTACATCCCGCACAACATCAAAAACCAACTGACATTAGATCAATTCCGTGCAACACCTCTCCGAATTGCCGTTGCCTCAGGCTTCCACAAGGTTGAGAGCATCATAGGAGCACTGCGAGCAAATCTCGTACATACACTGATTACAGATACCCAGACAGCCAAGCATGTAATTGACTATCTGAAATAGGCCCTTCACATACTAGCAGATGAGGCCGACTGCTCGGCCTCATCTGAAATACTGTGCAGTTTGATCTATTGGTCAGTATGCCAGCTCGGAAGCCTTCAGCATCTTGTCAAACAGCTCACGGGCCTTGTCACGGGAGAGGTTCATCAGGGGATCGGAGAGGAAGGCGGTGAACAGCAGTTCATCATCCTGCTCCCAGATTGCCTGGAGGGTCATCTCCTGCACATCACTCACCTGCCGAACCAGATTCTGGATGGAAAGCGGGGGATCGGAAGCGACGATCGGACGGATGGTATCTTCTTCGATTACCCCGTTGCTCTCCACAATCCTTCCCAAAGGCAGGTAGCTGATCTGCCCCTCATTGGGACGGTTGATGTTGGTGACCATGGACTTGTCTCCCATGAGACAGCGCATGATATCCACCCCTTCCTCGTCGGAGAGGGAAGCCTTCAGGTCCTCATCCTTGAATACTTTCTCACGCTTTTCCTTTGCGCTGCGCATTCTCCATGCATACGGGGTGCGGATGACACCATAGGTGTGGAGGTTCTCATCACTGGTGAGGAACCAGGGTACGAACTCGGCAAGATGGCGGTCGCCTGCAGCACCAAGGGTGTTGAAGTCCCGGAGGAAGCTCAGGGCTATCTTCTGGTCGCAATCAAACCACTTCTCTTCGTCAAGGCGCTTGAGGGCAACTTCAGTGCCATCGGCAAAGGTGGAGGGGTCCTTGATGTCTTCAACGAGTTTTTCCATAAGATCATGACCATGCCAGGTGGCCTTGGTCACGAAGGTGAAGTGGTTCACCCCGGTCAGATCTATCTTGATCTCCCTTCGGTCGGGAGTCGGGACGCCGAACCAGGCACTCACTTTCTTGGCCAGGAAGTTCTGGGTATGGAACACCTCATGACAGCACCCCAGCGCCTTTATGGCCGGAAATGCCTTGTAGAGGGCTGCGGTGCAGAGGGTCATCGGGTTGGTGTAGTTGATCACCCATGCATTAGGGCAGAACTGCTCGATGTTCTTTGCAAGGTCGAAGAAAATGGGAAGAGCGCGACGGGCGCGCATGATGCCTCCCGGTCCTGTGGTATCACCGACAGACTGCAGGATGCCGTACTCTTCAGGGAGGACCAAATCTCCGTAGCGGCATTCGGTCTTGCCGGGCTCAATGGAGATGATGACCATGTCACAGCCGCTGAGCGCCTGGCCAAGGTCGTCGATGGCCACCACTGCAAACCGGCCTTCGCTGTTGTTCACCCGCAGCACCTGTTCGGCTACTGCTACGTTGTTTCGTGCTGCCTGCTTATCGATATCGTAGAGCACCAGTGTCCCATGGGTCATGGTATTGTACGCAAGATCTTTCATGAATTGGATGGCCCAGAGGCGTCCACCGCCACCAATGATGCAGATTCGAGTCTCTTTCATGTACTCCCTCCTTCTCAGTATCCCCATTCTCTTGGCCATTTGGGCAAAACACCAGAACGAATAGCTTGACATCGGGTATCAATTTTTGACATTTTCGCCCAAATAGTGTAGTAGAGTAGAGCTATGTATACCTTGGTGATTGTAGACGATGAGAAAGAACTCTTGGAAGGCTTGTCCCACTATTTTCCGTGGGAATCGATAGGCTTTGTGGTTGCTGCCTCCTTTTTGGAGGGAAGAAGCGCACTCTCCTATTGCAAGCAGCACAAGATCGACGTCCTCTTGACCGACATCCGCATGCCCTTCATGAGTGGGCTGGAGCTGATCGCTTCACTCAAGCAGCTCCCCTCGCCCCCGCTGTTCTGCATCATGAGCGCCTACAACGATTTCGAATATGCCAAGCAGGCCATCAGTTTTGGGGTGCAGGACTATCTGGTGAAGCCCGCCTCCTTTGAGGAGATCACCAAGACCTTCCTCAAGATCAGGGAGAACCTTGATGGGACCTTGCCCAAGGAGAATTCCAAGCACGAGGTTGAGGGAAGAAACCCCTTGGTAGGCAAGACCTTTGCCCTGGTGGAGAAACGCCTTGGCTCCTGTTCCTTGCAGAACATTGCCTCCGAACTTGGGGTGACGACCAGTTACCTCTCCCGGCTCTTCAAGGAGGAGACAGGGCAGAACTTCCAGGAGTACCTGCTGAAGGAGAAAATGGAGATGGCCAAAGCCATGCTTGCGGGCAAGGTTGGGTACAAGAACAAGGATATTGCTCGTGCCCTGGGCTATCAGGATACCCAGAATTTTTGCAGAACCTTCCGCAAGTACTGGGGGAAGAGTCCTCAGCAATACAGGGTGGAGATGAAAGGATGAAAAACCGTGTCATCAGGATCTTCTTCCGTCACAGTCTTCCCTTGGTCATCGTGGCATTCCTGCTCGGGGGAGGCGCCATGGCCTTGTCACGCAACTTCATCCGCAGCAACTCAGTCCTGCAGGCAAACCAGAAGCTTGGTGAGGTTCGGGCCTACTACGACGTCATCCTGGACGAGATGGACAGCCTCAGCCTGATGTTCAGCACCAACCCCGAAATGATGGCACGCCTTCAGCGGGTGCTTGCTGAAGGAGGCAGGGTCGATCTGGATAACTACCGGGAGATCCGTCTCATCCGCTCTTTCCTCTCCGCCCCCGCCAATGCAAGGCCCTATATCCACAACATCTATGTCTATCTGGAGAATCCCCAAAGCCTGGTTCTTTCCGCCGACTTGGCCTTCATACCCCTCAGCCAATTGGAGGACAGCTCCTGGTTTACCACCTATCAAAGGCTCACCCCAACCAGCCAGAGTTTTTCCGAACGCGTCACCCTCAAGGAGGGAACGCCCACCGAGCAGTCGGTGATCCGGATCCTCAGGCCCATCATCCGTGAGGCGAACACCAAGGTCGGGGTCATCGTGCTCGACATCAAGGAGGAAGCTCTTTCCGGAGCCTACAATCTGATCGAAGGGGAAGTGCTTGCTGTGCGCAACCGCTCAGGAGAACTCCTGTTTGCAAACCCCTCCTTCCCCTTCCCCTATCCTGAGGAGGATATGCAGTTCTTCCAGACCGAATCGAACAAGTACGGGTGGGAATACAGCCTGGGCATGTACAAGGTGAAGCTCTACGCCCTCTCAACCACACTCATGTACTACACCATCGGACTTACGGTGGTGGCACTGCTTCTGGGACTCTACCTTACCCATCGTACCAACCGGCAGGAACGCAAGTTCCTTGCCAATGTGATGAACCAGCTCTCCCAGGTTGCCGATGCTGACCTTGAGGGAGAAGGCCCTGAGGAGTACCGGAACATCTTCGACTACCTCAACCACCATGTGATCAGGACCTTCCTTGAGCAGGACTACCTCAGGTGGCAGAAAGAGGCGATGGAGTACCGTGCCCTGCAGATGCAGATCAACCCGCACTTCCTCTTCAACACCCTCGATACCATCAACTGGAAGGCAATCAAGCTGGCTGAGGGGGAGAATGATGTTTCACGCATGATCTTGCTCTTGTCACGCCTGCTCAAGTACTCGCTGCAGGTTGACGATTTTTCCGGTGTACCGCTCTCCAAGGAGCTGGAACAGAACGGGTACTACCTGCAATTGCAACAGATCCGGTTCCCCGGCCGATTCACCTATCAAGAGACGGTAGACCCATCCCTGCTTGATGTCCGTGTCCCTTCCATGCTCCTCCAGCCCATCTTGGAAAACGCCTTCAACCACGGGTTTGTCGAAGGCGAGGTGCTGGGAATCGCACTGACCATCACCGAGAAAAACGGGATGATGCAGATGGTGGTGTCCAATGACGGGAAAGCCCTCAGCGAAAAGGAAGTGACTCAGCTCAATACGGCAAAAGTGGATGTGCTGAAGCGAAAAAATTCCCTTGGGCTGATGAACATCAACAAACGCCTGATGCTCTTTACCCAAGGGAAATCCCCCATCGTCGTTGCAAGCGGGAAGGATCGGGGGGTGACCGTCACGATCGTCCTTCCGCTCAGGAGAAGCTGATCAGTTTTTCATGCCGGTGGTGGCGATGCCTTCGACGAAGTACTTCTGTGCGGCGAAGAAGAGGATCACCGGAGGAAGGATGGAGATGACACTCATCGCCATGATCTGGTTCCAGTCGAACTCGGTGGAGATGTCCATCGTCATGCGCAGGCCCAATGCCACCGGGTACTTCGCCACACTGCTGATGTAAATCAGGACATTCATGAAGTCATTCCAAGTCCAGACGAACTGAAAGACAATGACCGAGAAAATGGCCGACTTGCACAGGGGCAGCAAAAGGTCCTTGAGGATGACGAAGCTGTTGCAGCCGTCAAGCTTGCCCGACTCGTCGATTTCCAAGGGCAGGCCGCGGAAGAACTGCACCATCATGAAGTTGAAGAAAGGAAAACACCCCAGCATCGCAGGAACGATGAACGGCAGGTAGGTATCCAGCCAGCCAAGCCGCTTGAAGAAGATGTAGCGGGGAATGATGATGACCGTGGCCGGCAGCATCATGGTTGCAAGCATGGTGACAAACAGCACTTTCTTCAGCGGAAAGTCAAAACGGGCGAATCCATACCCAACCAGGGTTGCACTGATGACAGTGAACAGGACGGTGGGGATGACCATCAGGAAGGTGTTGTACAGGAAGGTGGAGAAGCCGTACTGGCCGGTACCGGTCCATCCGGCTCCAAAGGCACCGAATACGGGGCTCTTGGGCAACAAGCCCAAAGTCCCGAAGATCTCCTGGTTGCTCTTGAAGGAGGCTCCCACCATCCATAAGAGCGGATAGACCATGACGTAGGCCAAGACAATCAAAAAGATATAGGAGATGATGCGGCTGACGCTTTTCTTGCTCTTGATCATAGCGAGTCTCCATAGTGTACCCAGGACTCCGAGCTCCGGAAGGTCAGGCTGGTGAAGAAAAGGATAATGACAAACAAGATCCAGGAGAGGGCTGAGGAGTAGCCCATCTTGAAGAACTTGAAGCCCTGATCGTAGAGCATGAGCCCATAGAGGTAGGTTGACTTCAGAGGTCCCCCTTGGGTGATGACAAAGGCGCTGGTGAAGTCCTGGAAGGCGTTGATCATCTGCATGATGAGGTTGAACAGGATGATCGGTGAGAGTTCTGGGATGGTGATCTGGGCAAAGATGCGCAGCCTTCCCGCCCCATCGATGCGGGCAGCCTCATATTGGCTGACCGGTATCTGTTTCAGGCCGGCAAGGAAGAGCAGCATCGAGGAGCCGAACTGCCACACCGTGACCAGGCTGATCGTTCCCAAAGCGTAACGCGGGTCGCCAAGCCAGTCGGTTGCGGGAATGCCCACGACCGAAAGCAGGTTGTTGACGATGCCTTGGTTCATGAACAGGTACTTCCACAGCACGCTGATGGCGACGCTTCCGCCGAGGATGGACGGTATGTAGTAGAGGGTACGGAAGAAGTTGATACCCTTGATGTTCTGGTTGAGGATGATCGCAATGAGCAGGGCGAAGCCCAACTTCAGGGGAACGGCGATCAGGACGTAGTAGGAGGTCACTTTCAGCGACTGCAGGAAGGTGGGATCGTTGGTGAAAATCTTCTTGTAGTTGTCCAGACCGAGGAACTTGGGGTCTCCCAATAGCTGGAAATTGGTGAAGGAGTACCAAAAGGAGTTGATCAGGGGTGCGAGCTGGAGAACCAGAAACCCAATGATCCAGGGTAGGATGTACAGGTATCCTATGTATGTGTAGCGTTTGCGTGTGAGCATCTCATTACCCTTTTTCAAGGGGGCCACCCGAGATGGGTGGCCCTCAATCTCTGGTGATTTACAGTGTGGCCAAGATAGCGTTCAAGTTCTTGATGAGCTTTGCGGAAGCCTCGGCGGGAGTCAGCTTGCCGAAGCCGAACTCGTCGATGACGTCCTGCATGACCTGGATGACCTCGCTGTTCATCTGGTAGGTGGACTGGGGAAGTCCAGCCTGTGCGATGCCTTCGTTGGTAGCCTTCTCAGCCATGGTGCTGATGGCGCCCTTTGCTGCTAGGGTGCTTCTTCCGATGACTGTGGCAGGGATACCGCGGGCAAGACCGAGCAGCTCAAGAGCCTGGGGATCGGTGAACAGGTAGTTAAGAACCTTGACAGCCTCAGCTTTGTTCTTGGAATTGCTGTTCACAACCATGATCTGGGAGGGTCTCATGAGCACACCCGTGTTCTTTGCTCCGGCCATGACGGGGAACTGGCGGGTGGACATCTTCCTTGCGCCGATGTCTTTGTCCATGGAACTGACCCAAGTCCAAGAGGTGGCCATCTTGCCGTTGATCCAGCTCGGGTTCTCCTGGAACTTCTGGTAGAAAAGGGATGTCTGGCTGAAGGGAGCCACAATGCCTTCATCGAACCAACGCTTGAAGTAGGTGAACGCCTCGGTTCCCTGAGCTTCAGTGAAAGCAACCTTCTTGTTGTTGTCCACCACTGCACCGGCGAGCTGGGCAATGTAGATTTCAAACCAGTAGCGCATGATGTCAGGGGAAGCGCCGCTGAAGTAGGCACTCTTGTCCTTCTGGTTGATCTTCTTTCCTTCGGTGATGATGTTGTCCCAGGTCCATTTGGTGTTCGGGTCGATGCCGAAGCTTGTGAGCATCTGATCGTCCACGATGAAGGTGTTGACGTTGGTTCCAGTGGGCAGGCCGAGCAGTTTGCCGTCATAGGTGCAGTAGTTCTTGAGGAAGTCTGCGTCGAACTGGCTCAAATCGACCATGGAATTGTCGATTACGGCGAAGACGTCACCCTTGGAGGCAAGCTCTGCAAGCCAGGGCTGGTCAATCTGGATGATGTCAGCGGCAGTTCCGCCGGCGATCTGGGTTACGATCTTCTGGTAGTAGCCGTCCCAGCCACCGTATTCGCCTTCGAGCTTGACGTTGGGGTTCGCTGCACTATAGGCCTCCATGGCCTTGAGCGTCGGGGTATGGCGTGAGTCACCGCCCCACCAGGAGAGACGAAGGGTTACCGGTCCGTCCTGCTTAGCAGCTTCCTTCGATCCTGCTGCAAACACGGTTCCCATGGCCAGAAGGGCGATGAGAAGCAATACAAGTGTCTTTTTCATAACAAGCCTCCATTTTTAGCTTTGTAATCCAAGCCTAGGGGGGAAAAACCACCTTGCCCAGCACGAGAGTTTTGACAAAGTGGTATCATTTCTTGACATTCCCAGCCAAATATTCCTTGGTTGACGCCAACACCAAACCCCTGTAGCGTACACCATACGGGGGAACGTGACGAGATGATGATTGATGCACATGCACACTGCTTTACCCAGCTCTGCGGCTTCGGAGCCGACGGAGAACTCAGGTCCATCGGTGGTGGACAGGCACGATGGGCTACCGGTGAGGTCATAGACCTGATTCCTTCCCACTATGGCGACACCACCTTCTCTGCAGAACGCTTTCTGTCGGTGATGGACAACCATCACATCGAGAAAGCCGTGCTGTTGCAGGGAGGCTTTCTTGGCTTTGCCAACGATTACCTTCATCAGGTAGGGAAAATTCATCCCGACCGCTTTGCCGTTGCAGCCACCTTCGACCCCTATTGCCGCAATGCAGACAAGATCCTGGACAACCTGCAGGACCGGCTTGGGTTCTCCCTCTTCAAGTTCGAAATGTCTACCGGCTGCGGCATCATGGGAAGCCACCCCGACTTTCCCCTCGACGGCAAGCTCATGATGGGCTTCTACGAGCGTATCGCTGCAAAAGGGGGCACCTTGGTCTTCGACCTGGGAAGCCCGGGTGACGGCAGCCACCAGATCCATGCCATCAAGCATATTGGCCGAACCTTTCCCGCCATGAACATCGTCATCTGCCATTTGGCAAGTCCGAGGCGACATCACAAGAGCCAGTTGGAAGAGGCACTTGCCCTCCTGAAAACAGAGAACATCCACTTCGATCTGGCAGCTCTCCATCACAAGGTACGTCCCGAAGCCTATCCCTTCCCTACCGCACAAGCTTTTATCACCCTAGCAAAGAACAAGGTGGGCTGTGAGCATCTGATGTGGGGCACCGATGCCCCATCCACCCTGGTGCAGTACAGCTATCAGCAGTTGATAGACTACCAGCGTGCGCTCTTCACCGAGGAAGAGCAAAAGCTGGTCTTCTTTTCCAACGCCCAGCGCATCTATTTCAAGGGGTGAGGAATAAGGCACCTAGATGCAAGCAAGCCCTCGGTGTTCATGGAAAAAGGAACGTGGGTACACTAATCCTTCAGGCATCCAATGGGAACTACAAAGACACCATCAGGGCGTCGATAGGCAAATTCTGTCCCTGTGAGTATCATCAGGAACGAAGGTTCTCTCATCTTCTTGGTTCCACGTTTCACTTCGAGTGGAGCCTACTTACCGAAAATATCAGCGTTTTACTTCCGAGATTATGTCATTTTTACTTCCGACTTTGTAGATTTGTTGTCATCACCTGCAGGATGAAAAAGTAGAGATTCGGGCACACTTCCTCAAGTTTTTCTGTTTGCCAAGCAAACTCCTGCTCTGCATCCAGAGCAAGAAGGTTCATCAGCTTCCTGCCGTAGTACACCGGTCCCAGGCAGTGGTCGGCCATGTGGGCGGTTGCCACCGCTTGGCCGACTGCACGACAGAAAGCCTTGCATACCGGATCCTCAACGGTTTGTGCATACTTATGCACCGCCCTGCTTTGCCTGATGGCTTCTCCGGTGCCAACCAAACCCTCGCTCCACAGCTTTCCCACAATGAGGGCGTCGTTGAGAAGGGAATCGATGGGCTGGGGAAGATATGTTTGCAGGTGTTCTGTCATCACAAGGGCCCACTTCATCAGGTTGCGGTGGTCCCCAATTGCCAGAAGTCCTCCCCGATGTTCGGCTACAAAGCGCTTATCGCGCATGGATCTCTCCCGAGTAAGCAGAGCGGAGAGTATGAACCACATGGCAATCGAGGTCGCTGCTTGTCCAAAGTTCCTTATGGTGCATGAAGACAGCGCTACGCACCTCAACCACCTCTTTCCAGTCTACGGTTTCGTCGACATAGGGAAGGGGGATGCTCAGGACCAAGGGAGCAACCCTGCCCTTCTGGTACCTGCCTGGTATCCACAGGTAGGCAAAGTGGTGGGACGCTGTATACCTGATCTGGCTCTTGGTTATCTGCACGGAGGAGGGTCCAAGTGCTTCAATGACCTCATTGACCACCAGGTAGATCTTGTAGGATTGAGGAAACGATTCGAAAAACGTTTGGATATCCATACTCTATCCTACACCCTTCCATCGAATCTGCAAAGCCGAGGGATTTCTGTTTCCCTCTCATTGTGCCGATGCTACAATGTGTACAAGCGAGGAACCCTATGGAACACAAGACCATCGTACTGACTGAGAAGATTCCCATCGGCATCAGCCTCTGTGCCATGGGCGGGCCTGTACGCTACAACGGCAAGGGCATTGATGTCCTCTCTGCCTTGGGAAGAGAGAAGAACGATTTCATCTTCTGCCCGGTCTGCCCAGAGTGTCAGGCGGGTCTTGGGGTTACCCGTGATCCAGTCCATCTCTCTGGTGGCACCGGTGAACAGGTCTGGACCGGGGAAGCCGAGGTGAAGAACCGCGCGGGGAGACTGGTCACCAAAGAGATGAAGGAGGGCTCGCTGGAAAGTCTGGAAGTACTTCGCCGCTGTAATGCAAAGGCTTTCATCTATATGGATGGCAGTCCTTCCTGTGGTGTCTATCGCACGACTCTGAAGAATACCAGAAGAGGAAATCCTCCCGGGGTCTTTGGCTCGCTGTTGCTCAGTGAGGGGTTCTTTCTTATCCCCTCAAGCGACCTGCAAAGCCCTCTGAAGTGGTGGGACTGGAGACGAAGGCTGTTGGCTTTCACCTGGTTCAGTAGCCACAAGCTCTCCTCCATGCAAGAGTTGTACGAGGCTTGGTACGCACTCAAGTTCATCTGCCAAGAGCTCGACAACACCTGGGCTAGGGAGATGGGACGCACCTTGGCCTCTCTGGGCAAGGCCGATTTCGCCCAATTCGAACCGAGTTTCCGCGCTCAGGTTCTGGACCTTCTGCGCCGTCCCTCCACTACGGTCAAAATGACCAACAGCCTGTGGAAGCACTACTCTCACTACCGCAAACAGCGGGGCAAGAAGGTGGAAGAGATCAACAGCCCGGAGTTCAAACGCAATGTCACTACCATTGCCAAGGAGCTGATGAAGATGGAACGGACCGCGTTTGATGATGACTTCCTCTTCGGGGCAAGCCCGGTCATCTATCGCGATCCACACCGGCTGAAAGCCAAGGAAGAGAGAGTTGCTGATTCTACTGAGCAACAGGAGAGCTGATCATCCCCGCTTGGCAGAGAAAGAACTGCTGGTAAGCGGGGTTCCTTGGGTCTTGATGACGATCAGAATCGTCAGATTGCTGTCGATGCGGTATACACCTTCCCGTTGATCGATACATCCATCAAATAGTAGCTTCCCGGTACCAGGCTTCCGTCATCGGCCGCATACAGGTCAAGCACCACTGTTCCTGACAATGACCGCGCCAAGGGTGTCTGCCGATAGGGATTGAGCAGGTTGCCACGCATAAAGGCTCCCAAGACCCAACTGTAGGTGCTGTCGGTATACCAGAACGAGCCATATCGGTTTCCTGCACGGTCTGAGAGATGGAGCGAGAGGTAATCGATGGTGCTGTTTGGGGGCAAGGAGAGGGTAAGTACAAAATGCCCATCGCGGTTTCCATCTGCTGTCACTTGGTCCCAGTATCCCACCTTGTCTGCATCATGGCCTGCCCATCGCAGACTGGTGATGCTTGGCTGTGAGGGAGTACTTGGTTGGGCTGAGGCTCTTGGTGGAGAAGCCACAGGGTCGAGCAGGATGAAGTGTGAACGCAGTCTTGCTTTGTCTGCAATGATATCCAGCACGAAATACTCATTCTTTTGGAATGCACCATTGTCTTGGGCATAGAGTTCAATGACAACATCTCCTGAATAACGACCATGTGAGGAGCCGGGGGTTGGATTGAGAAAGCGCCCCTCCACATAGGTTCCCAAAATCCATGCCGATCCATAGTCTCGGCTCTCCCAGAAGGAGCCAAGTGAGTTGCCGCGTGCATCTGCATGCAACAAGGTCATGCTTTGGATTTCGGTGGAGGGCGGCAATTGCAACAAGGCGGTGAAATGTGCATCACGAGTGCCGTCTGGTTCTGTTCCAGCCCAACTGCCAACCTTGTCGGCATCAAAACCACGGAAGAGGACCCTTTCGATGTTGGCTTGGGAGTAGACTTTCTGCGGAGTGGGAATTGGTTCCGCACTCTTGTTCTCATCCCCGATGGTAACGGTTGTCTGCACATTTCCCTGGGAGGTCTCGATATCCAATCTGAAGGTTGCCCCCTGCTGGAACACCCCGCTGTCATTGGCATACAGATCATAGGTCACCGTTCCAATCTGGACTCCCAGATTATTCGTAGGAATCGGGTTGAGCATCTGCCGGCCTTGATACACTCCCAGAATCCATGCATACCCGTACTCCTTGCTCTGGTAGTAGGCATCAAGCAGGTTGCCTTGCTTGTCAGTCAACTGGAGCTTCAGGCTTCGGATCTGGGCTGGGGAGGAGAGCTTCAGCGTCAGGATAAAATGAGCATCCTGCACCCCATCAGGCCGTGTATTCCCTCCACTTCCCACTTTGTCATCAGCAAGGCCTTTGAAAACGAAGGAGTCCACGGTAACTGCACCGGTACCAAAAAGTAGTGGTGCGACGAACAGCAAGATCAACAAAATTAGAGCAACGCTTTGTTTCGTATGCATGAGACACCTCACCTGGGGAGTGATCGGTTCCCCTCTTTCACGAAATGGAGTACTCCTGTCAAAAAACACTTACATCCAAATGATACAATCAGGTATGTCATAGGTAAATGCCAGAATGTGGCAAGATTTGATGCTTTTCTGAAAAATTACTTTATACCTATAGTACAGATGTCATAGCTTTTATTGGAAAAAAACTGGTCTTCCCAGCTATGGGCTGCTAAGATGATTCCATGGTTATGTTTCCGAAACTCAAGCGATCAGAAAGAAAACGAGAATATGCCCTCTATACCGATGAGATGCGATCATCGGTGGTATATCACTGGTTGTTCACAAGGTATGGGTTTAGGAAGCTGGACGAAATCTGTCTCGGTTTGGACAGCAATAGTTCCCATGGCTATCAGTCGATGGGTATCGCCCACTACCTAGGATTAACTCAGGATCATCATGGGTACTTCCAGCAATGCCCCTTCTCCCTCGCTCTTTCCACCTTGCTTGAGCATCTTTCCGAAGACTCAGCATACTCCTTGCTCTATTGTTATGTACGCGATTGGCTGCTCTCGCACCCGTCGGAGGAACGCATTCCCCCCATGATGCTCAAAGAACAGGATCCCGACTATCGTACCGACCGTGTGGAAGCCTCTTACTGGATTGCGGAGACTTTGTTGCAAAAATCAAGGAAGGAGACGGTGGATGAGAAGTTGCTGAGCATGATCAGCGCTGACGATAGAACCCAATCCGTAAAGCTTGGGAGACGTACCTATTACTACAGCAAGACATCTCTGAAGGAAGCGGTGAAATGTCTCTACGACTACCAGTGTCAAGTTTGTGGTGCTCGGGTCTATCGTCCCGGATGGGTACAATCCCTGTCTCGAACCGAACAGTGGAAGTTCCTCAACGCAGATGCTCATCATATTCTTTCCTTGCACGAGGAGGGTCCGGACAGAATGGAGAACCTTCTTTGTCTTTGCCCGACTTGCCATCGGAGGTTCCATACGCAACAGTTTACCTTAAGAAGCAACGGGATCGCCCTTGGGTGTGAGGATACGGTGCTTAATCATAGCTGGGAAATTTCGGTAAAGCACCCAATCCAGCTATTTTCTTCCTAATGGAGACAAATTATTCCCACTGAGTACTGATTTCTATACTCTCAGATGGTTTCATGCTAGAATAAGACCAAGGAGCAGCACATTGACAACAGTCTATGACCGTGCGTTGGGTGCATTGTTGGGAAGCTTTGTCGGGGATGCCTTTGGAGCCCAAACAGAGTTCAAGCGAGAGAAAGATGTACGAAAAGCCTTTCCCGATGGAATCTGGGAGATGGATGCGGCTTCACGCTCAGTTGGAAATTCAGATCAGATAACCGATGACAGTGAGATGGTCATCATGATGATACTCAGCATCCTCGAAGAGGGAGGCTACTCTCAGGAAGCTGTAAGAAAATCCTATCGACGTTGGAGAGATGCTGGCCCACTGGACATCGGGGTTACCATCTATGGGGCTCTGGAAGGCCTTCAAAGCCCCACGAGCCAAGCAAACGGCGCGTTGATGCGCGCAGTTCCCTTGGGGATTATGGGAAGTGCCACGAGCTTCAAGAAGCTGATGCATCTTTCTGATCTCGATTGCGCCATCACGCATGTGCATCCGGTATGCAGGGACTGCAACCGCCTCTTTGTACTTGCTCTCAGCCTAGCTATTGGCAAGGGTTGGGATAAGCAGGCTGTCTTTGACTATTTGCTTGAGTCTGGACCAAGCTATGTGACAGAAAAGGTAGTTATCGACACGCTCATCAAGGCTCAGACAGAGTTACCTACCGATATTGACGGCCCGTTGAAGGGCTGGGTTCTGATAGCCTTCCAGTTAGCCTTCTATACGTTGCTGCATGCCCCTTCCTTCGAGCAAGGTATGGTGGATGTAGTAATGCATGCAGGCGATGCAGATACGAATGCTGCTATTTATGGGGCATTGGCCGGTGCTTTTGCCACTACGGAGAACATCCCCAAGCGCTGGTATGGCCAAGTGAAACTCTCAACCTGCCTGAGGCGGTTGATTGATCCCGGTCGCAAGACCCTACTCTCCCTCAGCGAGGAGTGGATTCCACCCCTCTTGGAGATTGGCTCTAAACAGGTGTTTTCCTAAGTACTGCATTCAACCAGAGCTCCTCTTCCCTGCCCTTGCGCACATCTGCACTCTGCTCGAGCGCCAGCAGGGTGAAAGCTGGAAGCTGAGCAATGAAGGATTTAAATGAATCTACAGTGAAGCAGGTAAAGCTCCTGCCATCCTGGGAGAAGTCAGTGTCACGATGCTTGAACGAGCAATACAGGATACCCTCATCATTGAGTGCTCGGTTCAGCAGATGGAATACAGACAAGAGCTCTGTTCTTGGAACATGCAGCAAGGATGCGCAGGCCCAGATACCATCAAACTCCCTTTCATGGTCCATTTGCTGGAAGGAAAGACAGCGTACCGGAAGCCCTGTCAAAGCCTTTGCTGCATCCACCATAGCCGGACTCAGGTCAAAGGCGTCCACACGAAAACCCCGGGAAAGAAAAGCAAGGCTGTCACGCCCACTGCCGCATCCCGCATCCAAGATACGGGCGCCGGGCTTGAGATGAGGAAGAAACATCTGATATTGCTTATCCATATCGATATCTTTGGTGGTGGAAAGAAACAGGTCAGCATGGTGTTCATAATAGTCAGGCATCGAGCAAACCTCCCAGGTCCTGATAGTATTCTTGCAGATGAGTGTCCATGAGAGCAATGATCTACCTAGACCTGCAGAGAGCCTACAGATCACATTATCAGCCTTGGATTGGTTTCAAAGAAATCCATAGAGAGGCACTCAGGATTTTTCTGTGATATTCAACAAGATTTGCATATTATCATGGAGATGTTCAGCCATAGCTTCCTTTGCAGCCTTTGGGTCGCGATTACGAATTGCATCTACAACTTTTTGGTGGGTAACTGGGGCACGGGATGCACTAAGAGGTTCCGTCAGAAGTGAGTAAGCTGAAATACCCTGGTGGATGACCGGAATCAGTTTTGAGGAAATCTGATTGCCTGAGCACATAGCAATTCGAGTATGGAATTCGATATCAGTCTTGCTGTACTCCTGGGAACCCTGGCTGATATAATACGCGATGGTATCACATGCTTCCTGCAAGACATTCACGTCGTCGAGCGATGCATTCCGGGCCGCACACTCTGCAAGATAGGGCTCTATAAGTGAGCGTATCTCACAGAGATCCAGTGCAAGCCGTTTCTTGTCGGCAACAAATCTGAACCCTAACGGATCATCCATCAGGCCAGGCCATTCACAGACAAAAGTACCACTGCCGCGTACAATGGTAAGTACATTCTTTGATTCGAGGATCTTGATTGCTTCACGTACTGTGCTCCTACCAACCTGTAATTGAAGGGCAAGATCATACTCGTTGGGAAGTTTTGAACCAGGCTTGATTTCATTATTGATTATCATCTGCTCAATGCTAGCAACTACTTGATCTGCAAGGGAACGGGAATCGATGGTTGGAAAAGAACTCTTCATACGCAATATCTACCTCTCTTGCTATTTTATACAATATTCACATGTCCCTGTCTGGAGAACAGCAAGAGCGTTTTCAGCAGCCATAAGGCTCATCTTGCTGCTGGCCTCAATTGTTGCAGCCCCAGCATGCGGTGTAAGTATGCAGTTGGGGAGTTCACAAAGTTTGCCATGATAAGGATCATCCAGAGTAACATCGAGTCCGGCAGCTCCTATTTCCCCTTCTTTCAAGGCATTATAGAGAGCTCCCTCATCAATAATACCTCCTCGTGCTGTATTTACCAATACCGAACGGCTCTTCATCTGCTTGAATGTTTCAGCATTAAACAGATTCTCTGTCTTTACGGTGAGCGGCGTATGGATGGTAATGAAGTCAGATTCCCTAATCAAAGTATCGATGTCTGTATAAAGGGCACCATAGTGTTCCTTCAGTTCCTCACACTGATACATGTCATAGCAAAGAATTTTCATCTGAAATCCACTGAGCCTTTTTATGACCCCTTGGCCAATTCTCCCTGTGCCAATAACTCCAAGGGTCTTCTGCCACAATTCAACCCCAACGGGTCGTTGGGCTTTTCCCCCTCTAAGAGTCTGATCCATAACAGGGACATGACGGGCAGCGCTGAGCATTAAAGCTACAGCAAAATCAGCAACGGAATCACCATTTGCGCCAGGAGTGATGGTAATTTTTATGTTCTGTCTTGAGGCTGCATCCTGATCGATGGCGTCATAGCCAACCCCGTAGCGAGATATGACCTTTAGACTTTTCCCAAGTGAAAGAAGACTGGCATCATAGGGTTCAAGACCAGCGATGATTGCATCTGCTTTGCCAATATTCTCCTCAAGCTGTGTTCTCAAAGAGCATTGGGAACTCTCCTTGAGACGAATCACTGTGCATCCATGCTCTTGAAGCAAGTCAATGGCTTTTGAGTCAGCAGACCCAAATGATCGTGCAGTAACAAGAATCGTATAGGTGTTCACAAAATCATTCCTTATTCATGCTCATGACTTGAGCTTTCTCATACCAGTGAAGATAGTCCGCATACCGTTGCTGGTAAAAAGGAACGGACTCTTCATTGGGTGTCAATAATGTACCATTATTCACGAAAAAATCATTGATATCGAGAGATTCCCCAAGACATTCAAGTGCTAATTTGGCTCCACCAAGGAGCGAACTCTGAGTGGCAGAGTCTTCGGTTAGTGGGAAATTGAAGATGTCACAGCACATCTGTTTCCATGCCTTCGAATTCAATACCCCACCAGAAAGCTTGATGGTATCGATGGGAAAGTGACTTTCACGAATCTCAAGAAAACACTGGTAAAGGTTATAGACAACCCCTTCCAAAACCGCTTGATATCGGTCGATTGGGGTATGGTGAGGTCGAAGGTTATGAAAAGAAGCTGTCCGCTCATCATTCCAACCTGGGCACCGCTCTCCATAGAGGAAAGGGAGATAGGTTGGAATTTGCCGCCTAATATCCATCTGCTCTTCAATTTCTGCATAGGTTGTCTCTTTTGGAAAGAACCTTTCCTTCGCCCAGTCGACACAGTTGCAACAACCAGAAGTAGCCGCTCCACTCAAGTATTCTTCCTTAGGGCTGAGATAACACCAACTGCTCATATCCTGAGGAAGATACGGCTTCTCTGTGGTAAGTCTCATTGCCCCACTTGTACCCATCGAGAGAGTCATGATCCCACTTTGGATTGCATCGGAACCAATTTGATTCAGGCCCCCATCAGGAAAGCACGGCAACACAGGGATACCCTGTTTGACGCCCAGACGCAAGGCTGCTTTTCTCGACAGTGGTGCAGTGGTACCAAATCGTACGAGTTTTGGAAGTTGGCTCTCGATAGACAAGCCCAATTCGCTCTCCATCCGTTTGGTATATGTTTTGGAATGAATATCAAGAAAACCCATCCCAGAGACAAGGCTTGGGCTGGTAAACCAAGAACCAGTCAACTGGTAGAACATATAACTTCCCTGATCAGCAATCCTGTCTGTCTTTTTTATAATCCCTTGACGTTTAAAATGCATCAGTTTGAAGTAGGGATAGATTGAATGCACCATACAGCCGCTTTCCTTATAGAACGACTGAGTATAGCTCTCATCTTTACGTAATTGCTTGCACAGTTCTTGAGAGATGGTATCCGACCAATTCCAAAGGGGTGAACGAACTTCCATCTCTTCATTACAAAAAAGCAGCCCGTGCCAAGTGGTTCCCAAGGCAATCATCGAGACAGATTGCGACGCCGCCACACGGGCACCAACATCCAGAGTTTGTTCCAAGATGGACTGGGGATTATTCGCCGTTCCTGCCCTGTAAGGCTGTGTCATGCTTTGTTGTGTGTGATTCTCCGTATCAACCAACATGGCCTTCGCCGAAGAAGTACTCGCCTCCAGAACCAAAACTATCATACATCCTACCTTTCGGTCCTCTATGAAAGTCGTATCCCCGATGGAGATACGACTGTAAAAATCAGAGAACCGGATACATTCAGTGAAAAGACTTAGCGGGACAGATATCCGCCGTCCACTGGGATGATGGCTCCGTTCACATATTCAGCACCCTTTGAGGCAAGGAATAGGGCAAGACCAGCAACGTCCTCAGGGAGTCCCCAGCGCTTTGCTGGAATCCTGTTTGAGATTTCCGTATTGCGAACCTCATTTGCAAGCAGGGCAGAATTCATCTCAGTTGCCATAAAGCCTGGAGCAATTGCATTGATATTAATTCCCTTGCTTGCCCACTCATTTGAGAAGGTTTTTGTCATCTGACTGATACCACCCTTGCTGGCCGCATATGCAGGAACCGTAAATCCACCGAAGAAACTGAGCATTGAGGCAAAGTTGATGATTTTCCCTCTCCCCTTCGGGATCATATGGTTTGCAGCGAGCTGGCAAAGCTCAAAGGAAGCCGTAAGATTGACCTCCAGAACGTAGTTCCAGTCATCAAGGGGAAACTTCTCTGAAGGATGGCGAATCTGGACTCCGGCTGCATTCACTAAGATATCCAATTCCCCACCAAGAAGCGACATTGCTTCATCAAACGCCTTGCGTCTCTGCTCCCCTTTTGCAAGATCAACTACCACAGCATGACAGGCATAACCTTTTGCACGCATTTCCTCAGCCAAGGTAAGTACATTTTCGTTGCGAGCCATGATAACTACTTCAATGCCTTCTTCGAGATATGCATCCACAACACCTCTCCCTAGGCCTCGATTACCACCAGTTACAATAGCTTTCATGCCTGTAAAGTTAAAATATTTCATAGTTTTTCCTTTGTTTGTATTTTCTCTGAATTTAGGGGATGTATGCAGGATCGGGGACAGCCAAATCGTAGCGCCTACTCTTCGGTGTGAAGGAGACGAGAATCCAGAGATAGGCGTTCACTGACCCGGGACTGGAAACAGTGGGATGGTACCCTTTGGGAGCCTGAACCATAGATCCCGACCGGACGATGTGAGTAACACAATCCTCGATCTTCCCACTCTCCAGATAACTCAGGTGGAATCCGAAATGAGGTTCATCCATATCAAAATAGCAATACACCTCCTCCAGGTCCTTCTCATGTTGGTGTGGGGGCCAACTGGTCCAAGCTCCATCACTGCTCCAGGAAAGACCGCAGATCAGATTACTTGCTGGAGTGCCAGGATCTAGAGTAAACATAACTTCACGACGCCCAGCTCCATGACCGTGAATCTGATGGATATCCCCGAGTGGAAGGTTGGGATCGTATTTCCTGAAAGAGGTCTTCCCGATACCTTCGTAACGGGCGCCACCAATATAAAAAACGCAGCGTTCAACTGCAGTGACAAGAACCTTCTTCTGAGCTGGAAGATAAAATGAATCAAACCTAGTCATTTCATTACAAAGTTCGTCGTTTCCGCTGAGCTTTGCTTTACCACTCATCAGAACTGGGTGCATTTCAAGATCTTCGGTTGAAATCTCATGCTGCTCTCCCACTTCCAGATTCAGACGAAATACATAGCACACCTTGCTTGATGAAGAGCCAGGTACAATGACGGTATGCCAACCACTTGTCTCAGGTGATTGCACCTTCCATTGGCGCATTTCGTCCTGTGCAGTATTTTGTTTCTGTTCCATTTTTTACACTCCTTATGCTTATACAAGTAATAAACTTACTTGTGGGAAGAATACGACGATGAAGAAGCAAGCTAGATAGGCTATGAAGAAGGGAATCTCCCCTTCTACAATTTCTCCCATCTTAAGTTTGGTTACACTGGCTGCTGAGAAGATATTTACCGCTACCGGTGGAGTCATCGTCCCTACAACGTTGCTTATTGACACAATCATTCCAAAGTGGATGACATCTACCCCAAGCGACTGTGCCACAGGCCAGAGGATAGGAACTAAAAGGACAGCCGTAGCAACTCCCTCGAGGAAGGTTCCGAATATAAGGAGAACAATTGCGACGATGAAGCAGTACATTGCTGGAGAGAGGTTCATCCGGGTTATTGCCTCAACCATCATACCTGCCAGACCAGAGTAAGTGAACAACCAGGAAAAAGCCGTCGAGGTAGCGATGATAAAAAGTACCATAGCAGCACTCTTACCCGATGAAAGGATAATGTTCCAAAGGTCACGTACCTTTAGCTCCTTGTAGACAAACAAACCGACAACCAGTGCCCAAACCACAGAAACAGCTGCAGCTTCCGTAGCAGTGAAGAGGCCACTATATATGCCACCGAGGATGATAATCGGCAACAATAGAGCGGGTATGGCGTGAAGGAAGGCTTTCGCCAATTCTGAAATACTGAACTTAACATCGTTTTTCGGCCATTTTTCTTTCTTTGCAATGACAGCGGTAACGACAAAGAGGGCAAGTACAATTAAAAATCCATCAACCATACCTGCTTTGAACATGCCCCCTACGGAAGCTCCTGTAAGTGTTGCGTACACAATCATAATGATGCTAGGAGGAATGATTGGTCCCAACCCACCAGCAACTGCAAGAAGCCCTGCAGTCTTTCCTTTCGGATAACCCAACTTGACCATATCAGGATATAGCATAACTCCGATAGCAATGACGGTAGCCGGTGCAGAGCCGGAGAGGGCCGCAAAAAATGCACATGCAAGAATCATGGCAAACGACATGCCGCCTCTGATGTTACCAACAATTCGATTGGTGAAATCTACCAAACGTTTGGAGATTCCTCCCTGGGTCATCAAATTTCCTGCCAAAACAAAGAAAGGGATGGCCATAATGCTAGTGGTGTCCATTGCAGCGAAGAGTCGCTGGGTAATGATCCCCAATGAGAGATCGAAATGAGAAAGAATAGTAACGAGCGTTGCTACGCCGAGTGAAATCGAAATAGGGACCCCGATTATCAAACAAACGGCAAAGGCTCCGAATAATGTCAATCCTATAATCATGATATTATGTTCTCCCGTTTGTTTCAGTTCTTTTGCTTTTTAAATACAGCAAGTAAGGCGATAATCCACATGGATGCTTGGGTAAGCACGATGATTCCAAAACTCAAGGTTAGCGCGAAGTAAGGAACAATCATCGGTATTTTGAGCGCAGGAGAGAGCTGTCCTGACCGAATTTGGATTTCCAGGAGATAGAAGGAAGTCACGAATATAACAAGAGCGAACACCACTACCAAGGATCTAGCGACTAACAGCACCACATTCCTGACCTTCAAGGGAAGTTTGTCTGTGACGGTGGTTACTGAAATCTGAGTCCCATCACGAAGACCAGCTTCAGTTGCAAGGAAGACCATGTACATCATGCAGTAGCGAGAGAGCTCTTCAAACCAAGAGACGCTCTGCTTGATAATATTTCTGTTTACGACCTGAAGAAAAAAGGAGATGACCATGACTACGAAGGTCACAACCAAGATGGTATCCTCAATTTTCTGAAGGTTGTTGAGTACTTTTTTTAACACGGTATAAACCCTTCTCTTTTTTTATAGAACAGATTAGGCAAATTGCTTTGCCTAATCTGGACATCCATTGCTTTATTTGTGTTGTTCAATAGCCTTCTGTGCCAATGCAACCCAATTCGGATCAAAGGATGCAAGAGCTTTAGCCTTATCAGCTGCATATGCTGACTGCAACTGAGTTCTGTCAATGTTATAGAACTGTACACCAAGCTTCTTCAGCTCAACAGTGGCTTCCTCATTAGCCTCGACCAAGAACTGTCTCTGCTGATTACACCCATTCTCAACACCTCTGAGGAAGGGTTCCCTAAGATCTTCAGGAATCTTCTCCCAAGCTTTCGGGGACATGCCTACGAGAATGTATACAAACGCGTGATGGGTATCAGTGATATGCTTGGTGACTTCGTAGTAGCCACTTGCCAAGCAGTTAGCGACTGCATTCTCAGCTGCGTCAATCGTGTTCTGCTGCAAAGCCGGGAATACATCACCATATGCCATCGGAGTGGCGATTGCACCAAAGCTGTTGAAGGCTGCCATATGATACTGATTTTCCATAGTTCTGATTTTCAGGCCCCGGAAATCTGCAAGGGTCTTCACCGGGCGGGTTGAGAAGGTATCTCGGAAACCGCTTTCCATCCAACCGATGACTTTCAATCCAAGCTGTTTATCAATTTCTTGAGAAATTAGAGCGCCAAGTTCACCATCAACTGCAGCATGCGCCTGATCTGCATTATCCCAAAGGAATGCAACATCAAGAAGTCCCATTTGGGGGATGAAGTTGGTCAGGACAGAATTGGCACTTGTCCAGATGTCAACGGTGTTCATCATTGCGCCCTCAACCATTTCACGTTCGTTTCCGAGTCCTCCACTGGGGAATACGGTGATCTTAATCCTACCATTCGTCTCTTTTGCTACGTTTTCTGCAATTGCCATTGCACCTTTGTAGTAGTTGCTGGTATTAGGATCGTTCAAACCAAGTTTCAATTCGATGACTCCGGAATTTGCTCCTTTTTCAGACGCTCCTCCTGCCCATAACATGCTGGATGCAACCAGAGCAAACACAAGCGAGATTACTAGAACCTTTTTCATACTCTCTTCTCCTTTTTCTCTAAATACATTAATCTTACAAGACGTCAGATGATATGACCTTGACAGTATCAATGGGGTTTTGGGAATTGTCAAATACTATTTTTACTTATTTAAAAAGAAAAAAATACGAAATAAATTACTTCTTGACAGAGAAAGACATCTGATGTTTAGATGACATGATGGAACCTAATTCAAAGAAAGGATGGATGCTATGCGCAGCAACAATATACTCATGGGACCCGAGTGGGCAAATGTCCGGGCATTATTCAAAGCTACTGGGTTTACCCAGATGGAGCTTGAAAAGCCAATCATAGGGATTGTCAACGCCTCCAACACTGTCTGTCCTGGACATGCACATCTGAATCTTGTGGTACAGCGTGTCAAGGATGGTATTCATACAGAGGGAGGTATGGCAGTTGAGTTCAGTACCATAGGAGCCTGTGATGGTATTGCAATGGCTCATACGGGTATGAGCTATGTTCTGCCCACACGTGAAATGATAGCCAATGACATTGAAGCGATGGCTCAGGCTCATCAGCTAGACGGCTTGGTTATGGTCGGCTCCTGTGACAAGATTATTCCTGGAATGCTTCTCGGAGCCCTCAGAGTAAATATTCCTGCCATATTCATTAATGGAGGACCTGCTCTTCCTGGACACATGAAGAGCGGAAAAGGATACGGGCGGGAGTATATTGACCACTCGATCATTCAACAGTCGGAAGGAGCACTCGCCTCCAATCTAATCACAGAGAAAGAGTTTACTTGGATTGAGGAACATGCAGTTCCCACCGTTGGCTCCTGTGCAATGCTTGGGACTGCAAATACTATGGCCTGTCTTGCCGAGGCAATGGGAATGGCTCTTCCTGGCTCTGCGGCCATTCCGGCTGTCTATAGTGCACGACTTGCTACAGCCTACATGAGTGGCAGGGCAGTGATGAAGCTCGTAGATAATGACATCAAACCAAGAGATATTGTCACCTATGATGCACTTGCTAATGCCATTAAGGTTAATTCGGCCATCGGAGGGTCGACTAATGCGGTCTTGCATCTATTAGCCATCGCCTATGAGAGCCGGGTAAAGCTTGTTCTCGATGAATTTAATGAGATTGGATCAGATATTCCCCATTTGGTTCCCCTGATTCCAAGTGGCGCCTATACCCTCCTTGACTTCTACGAAGCGGGAGGGGTGCCAGCTCTGATGAAACAACTCTCCAATTGCCTGAATCTTTCATCAATGAGTTGTACAACCAAGACAATTGGAGAGAATTTATTCTCATTTGAGGTTTTTGATGAGGATGTCATCAGGCCATTGAGCAATCCAGTGCATCATCGTGGTGGGATTGCTGTGCTCAGAGGGAATATTGCCCCGGATGGAGCAATTACTAAACCTTCAGCAATTCCCGAGGCAGCTCTGACCTTCACTGGTCCTGCAAAGATTTTTGAGAGTGAAAATGAAGCCTTGATAGCCATCCGTTCACTCCAAATCAAGGAAGGTGATGTGCTGGTTATTCGCAATGAAGGTCCAAAGGGAGGACCAGGGATGCCAGAAATGTACAAGGCAATGAAAATTCTTGTCGGCATGGGATTGGGGGAAAAGGTATGTGTAATTACTGATGGTCGTTTCTCAGGATCGAACAATGGGTGCTTCGTTGGTCATATCTGTCCCGAAGCGTATGACAATGGCCCGATTGCGTATCTACAAGATGGAGATATCATCAGTGTGGACGTTCCGAATCGGCGCATCGAAGTTTTGGATGTTGATTTTGGGAAGCGGAGAGAGACCATGACACAAAATCCCAAGAAATCAGTCGAAGGAGTACTATACCAGTACAGAAGACAAGTCAGGTCTTCTTCCGAAGGAGCAGTCATTCCCACCCGGGATTGACTGTTCGGTTCCCGTATTGAATTAGCATTCCCAGTATCAGGTATGCATATATTGGCTAACGTGACTGCATTCTTTTCCTGAGCAGTATAGCAGATAACAACACTGCCCGCCCTCCGAAGAGAGCGGGCAGCAGTTAGTAGATAGCAGATGACTCAGATACTACAGCAAGGAAGCTGCTGCTTCGTACACCTTGTCGGATGTGATGCCGAAATGCTCATAGAGCTTCTCAGCGGGAGCACTTTCACCGAAGCTTCTCATGCCGACAATCTTGCCATCCAGGCCAGTGTACTTGAACCAGTAGTCAGCCAAAGCAGCCTCAACAGCCACCCTAGCCTTTACCGATGCGGGAAGCACCGATTCCTTGTACGCAGCATCCTGCTGTTCGAAGACCTCAGGAGAGGGCATGGAAACAACACGCACTGCCTTGCCTTCAGAAGCAAGCTTCTTCGCAGCATCAAGAGCCAGAGAGACCTCACTACCCGTTCCGATCAGGATGACCTGGGGCTTTGCACCCGATTCATAGAGGGTGTAGGCACCCTTGGAAATCAGGGAGAGCTGTTCATCGGTTCTTGCCTGCGGGGCAAGGTTCTGGCGGCTGAGCAAGAGAGCGGTAGGTCCGTTGGAGCGCTTGACGGCACTCTTCCAAGCACAAGCAGTCTCAACAGCATCACAAGGTCTCCAAGTGACCATGTTCGGGGTCATGCGCAGGCTTGCAATCTGTTCGACAGGCTGGTGGGTGGGACCATCTTCACCAAGGCCGATGGAGTCGTGGGTGAAGACATAGACGTTCCTCAAGCCCATGAGAGATGCCATGCGCAGGGCATTGCGTGCATACTCCATGAACATCAGGAAGGTTGCACCATACGGCAGGTATCCACCGTGCAGGGCAAGGCCGTTAAGAATGGCAGCCATGCCGAATTCACGGACACCGAAGCGCAGGTAGGTCCCCTTGCCGGTTTCAGGATCGAAATCCTGTACACCCTTCCACTGGGTGAGGTTCGAGGGAGAGAGGTCTGCAGAACCACCGATCATCTCAGGCAGAAGCTTGCCCAGTACGTCGAGGGTCATCTGGCTGGCCTTGCGGCTTGCCACCTTCACACTCTCGCTCTGCCACTGCTTGACCACTTCGTTGAAGGCTGCTTCCCAATCGGCGGGGAGATCACCCTTCATTCTGCGTTCAAACTCTGCAGCTTCTACGGGATAGGCTTTCTGGTAGGAAGCAAAGAGCGTATTCCACTCATTCTCATACGCCTGGCCCTGCTCACGCAGATCCCATGCCTGGTAGATTTCCTCAGGAACAAAGAAAGCTTCGTCATACTTCCAGCCAAGCTGCTTGCGGGCAAGAGCGACTTCGTCTGCCCCAAGCGGAGCTCCGTGGCAAGACTCCTTTCCACCCTTGTTGGGGGAACCAAAGCCGATGGTGGTATTGCAGATGATCAGGGAGGGAGCGGTGGTATTGGCCTTGGCCTCTTCGAGAGCCTTGGCGATTGCAGCACTGTCGTGTCCGTTTACGTTGCGGATAACCTGCCAGCCATAGGCTTCAAAGCGCTTGGCGGTATCGTCGGTAAGCCAGCCCTTGACCTCTCCATCGATGGAGATGCCATTGCTGTCATAGAAAGCGATGAGCTTTCCGAGTTTCCAGGTACCTGCCAAGGAAGCGGCTTCGTGGCTGATGCCTTCCATAAGACAGCCGTCACCAAGGAACGTATAGGTGTAGTGGTTCACCACCTCGAATCCATCCTTGTTGAACTGGGTTGCAAGGTTCTTTTCGGCAAGTGCCATACCAACAGCATTGGCAATACCCTGGCCAAGAGGTCCGGTGGTGGTTTCAACACCCGGGGTAAGCTTGTACTCGGGGTGACCTGCGGTTCGGGAGTGAAGCTGGCGGAACTGCTTGAGGTCTTCAAGCGTTACGTCGTACCCGGTCAGGTGCAACAGTGAATAGAGCAACATCGAAGCATGGCCGTTGGAAAGAACGAACCTGTCACGGTTGGCCCAGTCAGGGTTCTTGGGATTGTGGCGCATTGCCTTTCTCCATACAACTTCGGCGATGTCAGCCATACCCATGGGTGCGCCCGGGTGTCCCGAGTTTGCTTTCTGCACTCCATCCATGCTCAAAATGCGAATTGCATCGGCAAGTACCTTTGTGTCCATGTATTCCTCCAATGGTCTAGGTCGTTACTGCTTGTAATACAAGACCCTGAGTTAAAAATTTACCAGGGTGTAGTCCATGAGTAACAAGATACCTCAGTATCGAAAAATAGTCAAAACTGTAAAAGCGTTATGAAGACAAGAGGTGCAAGAAGAAGCCAAGCAATTCCCATACATCCTGCATTTTGAATTTTTCAACACATATTCTTGGAAAATGAAAGGGATGAACCTATACTACAAGAACCCGTCAGAAGGTGGAGGTTGCCTCGTGAGTCACTTACCTATTGCGCTGCTCTCCTTGGTCTTGGCTGCTTGCTTCATGTACTTTGAGTACAAGAAAGAATACAGGATTGCTGTGATGCTCAAGGCTTTGGCATCCCTTGCCTTTATCGTGTTCGGCATACTCTCCAGCGCCATCAGCGTCGATCCTCTCTTTGCCCGGCTCATCATCATCGGCCTCATGCTGGGAGGCATCGCTGATGTGTTGCTCAACCTGAGGTTTGTCTTTCCAAACAGTGGAAAGAAAATCTTCCTCGTGGGAATTCTGGTTTTCCTGAGCGGGCATGTCCTCTACCTTGCAGCCTTGCTCCCCTATTCCACGTCTTTGCTTCTTTGGCTGGGTATCGGAGTGGTGCTGACCATATTGGTCCTCATCTGGATTTTCAGCAAAATCACTGTGGCCATGGCTTTCAAAATCTTTGGCATCGTGTATATCGGAGCCATCATGCTCATGAACAGTGTTGCAGCAGGGATTCTCTTCTCAGCTCCTTCAAAACAGAGTGTGGTGTTCTTCATCGGAGCACTGCTCTTCCTTATCAGCGATATTGTCCTGATTCTCAATACCTTTGGTCCCAAACAACAGCAGAAACTGAGGGTGACAAACCTTTCACTCTACTATATTGGCCAACTGTTGATCGGATTGAGTTTGCAGTTCCTGCGTTGAGGCAGCAACACCACAGAGGAGAGAATCATGCGACTTGATGGATTTGGCTGGTTGGTGGATGACATGCCGACAATGATTCGTTTCTACCGGGATGTCTTGGGTTTTGAGATCAAGGAATCAGAGAACACTTCCAATGTGTATCTGATCAAGGACGGAACTTTGTTCCTGATGTACGGGAGAAAGGACTTCGAGAAGCTGACCAACCGCACGTATGAGTATGTACGGGGTTTCAACGGGCATTCAGAGCTTGCCTTGTATGTCGATACCTTTGCTGAAGTGGACCAGGAGTATGCAAAGGCAATCGAGAAAGGCGCTGTCTCAATCCTGGAGCCAACCACTGAACCTTGGGGACAACGAACCTGCTATATTGCAGACCCTGAAGGGAATCTGATAGAAATCGGCTCATTCAACAGGCCGTTTCGGAGTGAGGACTGAAAGCCGCATGGATGTACCGTTGCTTGAAGCATTGAAAAGACCAGCTCTCTATAAACAATCGGAGGCTGCCTTCTGGGACGACCCGTATATCTCAAATCAGATGCTCAAAGCCCATCTCAATCCTGAGTGTGATGCTGCAAGCAGAAATCTGAGCTTCATCGAGCGGTCAGCAGCATGGATCAGAGAAGTACTGGATCCGAGGCTGTACCCAACGCTCTTGGATATCGGCTGTGGCCCGGGCCTCTATGCCGAGCGGTTTGCACGCAGTGGATATCAGGTAACCGGCATCGACTGTTCAAGAAGGTCCATCGGGTATGCGCTCGCGTCGGCACAGGCAAACAAGCTGGATATCACCTACCGCTATCAGAACTATCTGCATCTGACAGAACCCCAATCCTATGATGTCTGTACCCTGATCTACTGCGATTACGGAGCACTCTCTGTGAAAGACCGTGCTACGGTTATGCGCAACGTATTCGCTTGCCTGAAACCAGGGGCAATGTTTCTCTTCGATGTGTTTACCAAGCAAAAACTTGAGACGTTCAAGGAAGAGCAAACATGGCAGCTTTGTGAAGGAAACGGCTTCTGGAGAAGCAGTCGGTATCTTGAGATTACGGCATACTCCCGATATTCAGATTCAGTAAGTCTGAGGCATATCACCTTAGCAACGGATACGGAAACCACTCCCTACTACATCTGGGATACGTATTTCGACGAGGCGATGATCACCGAAGAAGCAAAGAGCGTTGGTTTCATGGTTTGTGGTCTGTATGGTGATGTAACAGGAGAACCCCTGACAGAGGGCTCAGAAACCATGGCGGTATTGCTAAAAAAAGCCAGCGAGTTGACATCAACTAGGGATTTCTCTTGAAAAAGGGAACCAACCATCGATGCATAATCATCTATGATTGGTTCCTTGTAAGTTTCTTACTGCACCTAGAAAGCGTAATTCACCATGACTGCAACCCGCTTGAAGGAAGGATCTTTCGTCACAATCTTGCGGTTAGTGTCCTTCTCGTAGTTGGTGAACTGGACAGCGGTCAATACGGAAAGCTGCTCAGTTATCTGGGTGTTGGCCAGAATGCTTGCATCTGCAAACAATGCTGAGCGGTCATCCACTACGTCGTAGAGAAAGGTTTCCAGTTGCACTCCCACCAGATTGACCATCAGAGGCATCTGGTAGCCAAGGATGTACTCACCCTTGTAGTTGAAACCATTGACCATGGCCCCGCCGTTCTCATACTCCCATGCAATGTCAGCATCGGCATGCGAATAGCCCTTGAAGTTGAGCTCGTGGTAGGTTCTCATAACCACACTCATCCAGTCGCTCTTGAAGATGACACCCGTGTCAAACTGGAAAGCGGCTCCTGCTCTTCCTACATAGTAGGTGCCTCCGAAGCTGTCAGAGGAGAGCGGAGTTCCTACCGGTCCACTGCCAAGTTTCAGGCCCTGCAGTTCCATGAGATCGAATTCCCAACCGGTACCGATACCGCCACCAAGGCTGATTTCCAGAACTGCCAAGGGAGTCAGCACCGCATCGATCGCGAAGGTTCCAGCAATGGGAGATGCTCCCAAAAGAGCCTTCAGCTTGAGGTTGTTTCCACTGGTAAGCGGACCATCCCCCACCAACATGGGAATTTTTACCTGATACCCTGCTTCCAGTTTGGCTTCAATGCCGGTTCCGTAGGCAGCGGTAAGTTTGACATTCCCCGAAGTCGTTGTCTGGGCAAACAAGCCCACAGCAAGCAACAAAATCACCAAGAGGGCGAGCAACTTCTTCGTCTTACTTCGTTTCACAGTCCTTCCTCCAATTTTTAGGTAGCTATAGCATACCATAGGAATAGGCAGGAGATGATACATTTCTCCTGCCATCTGGTGAGGAAAGTATGAAAACGGAATACAATTGCAGACCTATTCCGTATCCAGCCTTGCCTTCATAGGGGTATTGCACCCATAGAAGGTGTAGGTATAGCCAACGTTCAAATCCTCAAGATCTGATGTTGCAAGGGGTATGTCGAAGTTGTGGACTGAGAATAAATCCCCTTGCATGCGATAAACTCCCTGAGTTGTGTCCAAGCTATTGCGTATCATGTAGGTTCCTGTGGGGCAATCGATATACAACTCCCTGAGCAAGTCTGCAATGCCCGATCCAGGGAGAATGGCATTTCGCTGTCCATCCGGACCATAATAGAACCAGTTGAAGTCAATACTTTCCACCCTATCGGAATGGATAGAGCTCACCGTGTAGGTGGGATCAATCATGGGGATGATAGGATAGCCATCCTCATCCAGGACAAAAGCAACAGAGAAATCAAAAGCTGCAAGCTGCTCTCCATCCTCATTGACCAGCCCCCACAGAGCCCCACTTTGGGCTGAAGAAAGCACTTCTTCAACCGGCAAGGAGGCAAACCACTGTACCGAACTATTGGGCCCTTGTGCTTGGACGAATTGGTCATTCATCAGGTTCTCTCCCGAAGGACTGATCAGGGCAGCACGCTCATCATACTGGTTGCTGTATACCCAGAGCTCCAGGTCTCTCCAAGCAACAGTTCCTGCATTCGACAATTCATACTGCATGAGCATCCCGGGAGCATAAAACGTACCATCGGAAGCGGTATTGTAGAGTGTATTGACGGCCATCAGAACCAGATTCTGTGAGATTGTCAGATTGGTAAGATCTGAGTAGGTACTTGCGGAAAAGCTCTCTTGGTTCTCTTGAAGCGTAGTGCCAGAAGTCGACAAATAGGAATCTGGACTATATGTCACCGAGCCAAAACTGACAGTTCCTGTTATTTCATTTTGTGGCGGAAATTCAATCACAGGCAACCCATCAGCAACCTGCAAGGTAAGGAAGCCTATCAGCTCCCGTTCGTTCTCTTCGGTGATGCGCATGATGAAAACCACCGAGGAATCGGTTTCAGGCAACTCCTCCTTTGGAATGGAATATCCGTTGGAAGCAACAGTAAACCGCTTGATGCGACTCACATTCTCATGACTGATTGATTCATCCCAGCCCCTTACCACCGGCATCAGCCACAGCTCATAGAGCTCTTCCGGTTCCACATCACGAGAAGAGGATGAGCGACTGCTTTCCTGAATCTCCTCAACCCGGAAATAATGGCTTGAGTCTGATCGAGTGGAACCTGCTGCGGGAATATAGGTGATTTTCGGGGAATGCACCCCTATCGGAGGCTGTTTTGATGCAGAATCACATCCTATCAGGAGAATCACCAAACAGACGAGTATCCAGGCTCTGCGCATAGAAAAACCTCCTGCATGCTATTTTCTGAGGAAAAGCATACAAGAGGTTTTGTGAGCAAGAAAGAGAAGAGCCTAGTCTTCTGGAAATATTTCTTGATTTTTCCTTAGACGAACCTACACACATGGTCGATGCAGACATCGGAGAAACCGAAGGCCTCCGCCTTGGTGAGCTTTCCGTTGCAGACAGAGAGAATGTCGTCATAGATGCGGTTCGCCCCATCCTCAAGGGAGTACTCCCCTCCGATGATGCCACTTACGTCGGTATCCATATTATCCAGCATATGCTGGTACGTATCCCGGTTGCCTGTTATCTTGAGCACCGGAGCCAACGCAATGCCGGTAGGAGTGCCCCTTCCTGTGGTGAACGCTACCAGCTGACACCCACCGGCAACCATGCTGGTGATGGAAGCAATATCGTAGCCCGGAGTATCCATGATGACAGAACCCTGCTTGGTGGGACGCACAGCTTCGGCAAGCACCTCAACGATAGGACGCGAACCGCCCTTCTTGATGCATCCGAGGCTCTTCTCCTCCAAAGAGGAAAGCCCTCCCTCCTTGTTGCCGGGAGTAGGTTGGCCTGCTCGGCAACTCTGCCCGGCTGAAGCAAGATGCTCCTCATACGCCTTGCAAATGCCGATGATCTGATCGTGGACCTCTTTATTGATCGCTCGCCTTGCCAGAATATGCTCTGCCCCGATGAACTCAATCGTCTCACTGAGCATGGTGGAAGCACCCTCATCAATCAGGCGGTCGCAACACAACCCAAGGGCTGGGTTGGCAGCAAGGCCGCTGGTAGCATCGCTGCCTCCACACTCCAGACCTAAAAGAATCTCAGACACATCACAGAGGACGCGTTGCTGCATACTCGCCTGGGCTACCAGCTCACGGGAAGCGGAGACCGCCTTTGCAGCGGTCTTGAGGGTTCCCCCCTCTTCCTGGATCCCGAAGGAGACGACTGGTTTGGAGGTTTCTTTTTGAATTTTTTGTCTCAGCTCCGTATGCCCCACCGTCTCACACCCAAGACCGATGATGACCACCGCGTATACATTGGGATTGAGGGCAAACCCAGTGAGCACCCGTTGGGTCAACTCAGTATTTGCCTCGACATCCGCACACCCGGTGTTGATGATCACATTCACCGTTCCCTGTACTTGGTTTGCCACAATCCTGGCTGTCTCACTCGCACAGCCACAGGTAGGAAGCACCAAAACGAGATTACGCACCCCGCTTCTCCCCTCAGAACGCTTGTATCCCAAAAACTGCATCAAAGCGCCTCCTGCCAGAGCTCATCGTCATACTTTCGGTCACCACCCACCAGATTCAGATGGGACACCCATCCGCCTTTGCTGATCGCGGTGGTTGCAGTTCCGATGCACTCCCCGTACTTGAAGATCTCATCTCCCGGCTTGATATCCACCAAGGCAATCTTGTGCCAGACAGGAATGGTTGAAACACAGAGTAAGCTCTCTTGGTAAGGCAAAAGCAAGCTCACACGGTCACCCGGGTGCGCTTCCTGCATGCAGGTTGCCACTGTATCGTTGCTGTCTATCTTGATCGCCTGTATGTCCATGAGCACGCTCCCCTCTTCGCATTGCAGACCATCGTAAAAGAAAAATGCGTCAGAGAAAAGAGTTCTCAGCAAGAAAGCCTATTCATTTTCTAGGACTATGTTGGGACAAGAAGCGAAACACCCTCCGTGCCACAACACGGGCACCAACCTCGTTGAGGTGGGTATCATCCGCCACTCCCTCTGGGTAGTTCGGATGCTCCAAGGGCTTAAGGTGCAGAAACAATTGCTTGGAAGCCTCCGCTCCCAAATGTGTGAGTATCTGAAAGGTCTCCTGGGTAAGGTCGAACACCGCATAGCCCCTTCCTTTGGCAAGGGCTCTCATCGCAGAGGGATAGTCTCCATGGGTTTGGACCAATACCCCGTCAACGCTGAAACGCCTTCGGCAGATTGGAGTCAGAAGAATCGGGTAGGCTCCCTTCTGGCGCACCTGTTCTGCCATGAAGGCAAGATTACCCTGATAGGTGGTCCAAGGATCGGTATGGCGCTCTTCATCCTCCTTGCTGTCATTGTGGCCGAATTGGATCATGACCACATCATCAGCATTCAGAGCCCTAAGGCATTTCTCAAACACCCCCTCCTGAATGAATGACTTGGTACTGCGTCCATTGAGGGCAAGATTCACTACCGTGAAGCTGGTGCCGACCAAAGCTTGCATACCCATTCCCCACCCGGTCTCAGGACGCTTATCTGCCTCCTTTTCGGCGCAGGTGGAGTCGCCGAGGAGAAAGAGTTGCCTCATTGTTTGGCCTCCTCCTCTTCCTTTCCCCATCCGCTGAGCATATCCTCGGTGGAGACCAGAGGCTTGGCCACTTGCTTTGTCATCGGCTCATCCTGGACAGCAGGAGAACGCTTCTGCCGTTTCAGCGACACAATGCCGAACACTGCCAACAACACTGCCACGGTGTAGATGCCGATAAGGATACTCAGGTCGCGCATGCTACCTCCCTGTACTTTTACGCTGCCAATAGGCAATGGCCAGTTGGGTGCGGTCACGTAAGGCCAGCTTATCCAACATCACTGATATCACATTGCGCACCGTCCCTTCGCTCAAACAGAGACGTGCAGCAATTTCCTTGTTCGAGAGCCCGCCGGCCAACTGCTCCAACACTTCCTGCTCCCCCCTGCTCAAGTCATGGAACACCAAAGGGTCGGAGAAGCTTCTCAGTGCCTGCTCGCTGATAACCGGAAGCCCCTGATGCACAGCCTTGATCGTCATCACTTGCTTCTCAGTAGGATCACTTTTAAGCAAGAAGCCTGAGGCTCCTGCTTCCAAAGCCCGATGAACGGTGCGGTAATCGGCAAATGTGGTGAGCATCAGGATCTTGATGCGGGGAAACTGCGCTCTGATGCGTTGAGCCGCCTCAAGGCCATCCATTACCGGCATCTGAACATCCAAGAGTACCACATCCGCTTCCAAACGCCCAAGAAGATCGAGTGCTTCAGAGCCATTGGTTGCACACCCCACAATATGTACATCCTCATCCTCAGCGAGCAAGACAGAAAGTGACTCCAGCACCAATTCGTCATCATCTACGAGCACAATTCTCACTTCAGTACCCCCCAGACAGCGGAATGACGACAATCAGGCGAAAGGTTGCGGCTCTCTGTATCGAAAGGCTGCCTCCGACTGCCTCCACACGCCGACGCATATACCTCAGGCCATTCCCACCAGCATGTTCATCTTCTTTGATAAGGCCATCGTTTTCCAGCATCATGCGTACCATCGTCTGGCTCGAGTCAATCTGCAAAACCACTGAACTGGGATTTGCATGCTTGGCTACATTGGTAAGGGCCTCAGTCAGACAGCTATAGAGCAGTTGGCGCACCAAGGCAGGGACCAGCAGCAAGTCACCCCGGATTTGGGTTTCCACCGGGTAATTGAACTCTTTGAGCAATGCTTCCAAACGGGACTTTTCCACCTCTGGATCGCTCTCCAAGTCACGCACCGCCATCTTCAGTTGCCCAAGACTACGCTCCAGCCGATCAATGACCTTGTCCTGACTCTCCTTAGCTCGCTCAACATCCCCCCTCTCCAACAAAGAGCGTACCATCTTCCCCGAAAGATGAGCCCCTGTCAGTTCATGCCCTAGGCTGTCATGGAGAATCTGGGCAATGTGGGAACGCTCCTCAAGACGTGAGAGCTGTTGGGCATCCTGATAGTCGAGCAACAGATGCATCTGCTCCTCTTCCAGGCGATGGAGGTGGAGTCGCAGTGCATCAGCTTCTCCTTGCAGCACTCGCCGTTCGGCCTTCCAACGCGATAACAGGAGGCCGAGCACCAAACAAAGCAGGGGAAATTGCATGAGCACAGGACCAAGCAGGATAAAAGAGACCAAACCATAGAGAAGAGCAAAAAGCGGCCTGTTTTCAGTGGCAAAATACCACACATACAAGCCGAGGAGCACCCCTGCATCCCTCACAACAAGAGAGATGAGCACCAAGAGGCTGGCATCGATGAGCATCCAGGAAGGGTTGGGGCGGAATCTCCAGCGAAAAAGGAGGGAGAGGACCACCAAAAGGAAAATGAGAATTCTCACCGCATCGAGGACAGGGAAAAGAAGAACGAGAGCAAGGAGCAACAGGGAGAGTACGAGTACTGTTTCCACCACCTCACACCCCAAAAGAACCCTCTTGCCTGCCAACTTCTAGAATCTCCTTTTACTTCCCAACAAGAGAAATATCCCTGCAAACACCAAGAGTACCACACCAGCGAGCAGGATGCCAGCACTCTGTTTCTCATACAGGGCACCAAGCGCATGGGCAAGCCAGTAGGTGGGAAGAATCCGAACAAGGCGCTGCACGCTCTCCGGCAAGAGATGCAGAGGGAAGGAGAGCCCGCTGATCAGGCACATGATGGATCCCACTCCACTGAAGAGCGCAAAGCTGGTTGTGTAGGAACGAAACATGGTGTTCCAGGCAAGCGAGAAGGAGAGCACCATCACGCTGTAGGCAAGATAGAGAAGCCAAAGCACTGCATAGTTGGTGAGGCTAGGTCCAAACCTTATGACACTCGCAATGACAAAGATGGTCGTTTGTGATGCAAGCAGTACCAGAGCGGCACCAAGATGGCTGAACAGGTAGGTGGCATGGGAGACCGGTGAGGCCGCAATTCTCACGACAACCTTGCGCATCCTATCCTCAACTACAGGACGGGTCATAAGAAAAGCTGAGTAAAAATTGAGCAGACCATACAGGCTCATTCCCATGGGGAGGCTTCCTCCTGTGGAAGGAATGAACAACAACACCGCAGGAAACACCACCAGAAGGAAAAGAGAGAACTTTTGCTGGAGATTTGTCCTCAGGGCAAGCAAGAAAATTGTCATGCCACCACCCTCCTTACCAAACCCTTGAGCAACACAAAAAGCACCACTGAAAGACCGACCAGCGGACCGATGGTGATGATGGCTTGCAGCCAGTCGCCCTCCATTACGCCAAGAGAGGCAGTATTGGCAAGACTCATCGGGGTTCCGTACAGCCGTAAGAACCGAACCAATGCACTCTTAGGCAGCGGAAAGTAGAGGCCTGCCAGCATGGGAACCACCGACCCATACACGGTCGTTACGATGTTTGCTGCCTTCGGCGAACCACAGAAGAGCAGCAGGACCGTTCCCAACAGCTGATTGAAGAGTACCGAAAGAAGAATGATTGCCAGCACAAAAGGAAAATTGGGGAAGGACGCCCCCAGTATCAGCATCGAGAAAACAAGCACGACACAGGACTGCATGAAACTCACCACCGTACCACTGAGCAGGACAGAAAGTACCAGCGACCGGCCTTCAGCAGGAGTGGAAAAGAGCCGGTCGTGCATCGGGGTGAACAAGTCCTCACTGAGGGTCTCAAAACTCATCGCAGAAGCGTAGATCTGGAACGTCAAGGCGAAACCGATTGCCAGAACCGTGGCACGATTCTGCGATCCTATTTCCATTCCCGTCTCAATGCCGATATTACGATACAGAAAATCAAAGAAGAAGATCAGAATGAGCGGGAAGAGAATCAGGATGACCTGACCGATCAGGTCGTGAGAAGCTCTTTTCAAGTGAAACCCAATCATGACTTCACCTCATCACGCAGCTGTTTGCCGGTCAGGGTAAGAAACACATCCTCAAGATTAGGTTGCTTGGTATTGATCGAAACCAGAGGAAGGTTGGCAAATGCAACCAGAATCTTGTCCAAGATGGGAATCCCTGCAGGCACTACAATTCGGTAACGGTTTCCTTCCAGCACCACCTCTTTCACATCCGCTAGTGAGAGCAAACGACGTTTCACCTCTTCCGAACCCAGGCGCACTTCAACTTCAATGATGTGGTCCCCTTGGATACGGGCAACCAACTGGGGCAAGGTTCCCTGGGCGATGATATGTCCACTATCCATGATGTATATACGGGAAGCCACCGCCTCGACCTCTTCAATGTAGTGGGAGGTGTAGATGATGGTCGAGCCACGCTTGGCAAGCTCTTTGACCGAACGCAGGATGAAGGAGCGCGACTGGGGATCGATGCCCACCGTTGGCTCATCCATGATGATCAAGGGTGGGGAGTGCATGAGGGCACAACCGATGTTGAGCCTTCGCTTCATTCCCCCACTATAGTGTTTGACTTTGTCCCTAAGCCGGCCTTCCAGACCAATAATGGCCGCAACCTCTGGCATGCGGGTATCAATCTCGGCCTTTCCCATCCCATACAGTGAGGCAAAAAAGGCGAGGTTGTCCTTCCCACTCATATCCTCATAGAGGGTAATCTCCTGGGTTACATAGCCGATTTTCCTCCGAATCTCCTTGTTTCTCCCATCCTGATGCATCCCAAAGACTGTTATGGTACCCTCATCGATGGGAATCAGGCCGATGATACTGCGGATGCAGGTGGTCTTGCCCGCCCCATTCGGGCCGAGCAGACCGATGACCTCACCTTTATCGACCTCGAGAGAACATCCATCCAATGCAAGCGTTGCATTGAACCGCTTCATGACCTCATGAACTTGTAATACCATAGCTGTGCTCCTCACATGCAGAGGATACACCCAACACCCAAAGCAGGGGCAGTGACAATTGTCACGATATATCCAAGCCTCTTGCACCAATTTTTCTTTTGTACTCACCTAGCATGCTCTATACTGAAGCAAATGAAACGACGCAAGAACAAGAAGCCTGGTCGCGCCGATGCGCGCACCTTGGTGGTGTTGCTCCTCATCATCCTGGTGGTGGTGAGTCTTCCTTTTGCACTGCACCAGATGAGCCCAGCGAGAGAACTTGCGGTTACCATCTATGACAAGACCGTTCCCACCAAGGCTGCAGAACAACATCGCAGCTTGCTGTGGTTTTTGCAGCACTACAAATACCCGACCCCAGATGGCTCTCTGTTCGGCAGAGCCGGCTCCTATCTCGGCTATCGTCCTCTCGATACGGATCCCATCAAGGACCTGACCTTCATGGATGCACGAACCGACGTGCTTTACGTGGCAGACACCTACGGCGTCTACCGCAACGCAGAGGGTTTTTCCCGCACCACCGTTCCTTCCGGTGAGAGCAATCTCATCTGGGGAGGCACTACAGAGAGTGACGTACAGATGATCAGGCAGTTCCTCAACCGGGAGAAGAGCAGCACGGTCATTGCCGAATACAATACCTTTGCGACCCCCACCCCGTCCTACGTACAAGCTCAGATGTATCAGCTGCTCGGAACCCGATGGACCGGCTGGACCGGTATGTATGTCCACGACCTCTCCCCCAAGGGGGAAGTTCCCGCTTGGATCTTGGAGCAATTTGGAGAGAGCTGGAACTACCAAGGCAAAGGCATCATTCTCTCAAACACCCACGATGAGGTGGTGGTTCTCAGAGAAGGAGTCGAATTGGGGCCGAAAGCCCTGCAATTCCAGTTTACCGAAGCAGGAACAACACGTTTTGGACTCTCCGGCTCACTGCCCTACACTCACCTGTTTGACATCACCGAAAGCCTTGCAGGCACTGAAGCACTTGCTGACTATGCGCTGGATACCACCGCCGCAGGAGATGCCCTGCTTGCCTCCTATGGCGTACCCTCATCCTTTCCAGCCATCCAGCTCAAGCAGACAGCCCACCACCTCTCCTACTACTTCAGCGGCAATTGGGCGTTCAGCAGAGAACACCTTCGCTTCAGCCGTGCCATGGGTATGCATACGCTGATGCAGCGAGTGGCTAGAGGCGAACGAGCCTTCCTCTGGAAAGTCTACCTCCCCCTGCTGAAAGCCATCCTCGATGAAGCACAGCAACGAAAGAACTTTGTCGTTCCCCAAGAGATGAACAAACCCTATCTTCACGAGGGGGTGGAGCTCGTAGCTCGAACCAAGGGCCAAGAGATCCAAGTCTACAAGGATGGCAAGTGGCAACCTCTCTTCATCTACGGCATGAATCTTGGTACGGCCATGCCGGGCAAGTGGTTTACCGAGTTTCCTCAGGACAAGAGCCTCTACTATCGGTGGCTGAAACAGATGGGAGAGCTGGGAATAAACACCCTGCGCATCTACACCCTCTTGGACAGCGAATTCTACCAAGCCTTCTCTCTCTACAACCGCCTCCATCCCGAGAAGCAGCTCTACCTGTTGCAAGAAGTCTGGCCGGAGGAAGAACCTCCTGGGCACGACTATCTCAGGCCTGCCTACCAGCAAGCCTTTGAAGAGGAAATCCGCAATGTGGTGGATGCTGTACATGGCAACGCAACCATTGGTGAGCGAAGAGGACGTGCGTGGGGCTCCTACACTGCCGATGTAAGTCCTTACCTCATCGGCTATCTGGTTGGGCGCGAGCTTGAACCGCACGAGGTGGAGGAAACCGATACCCAGCACGAAGGGTATCGCTTCATCGGCCAGTATCTGAGTACTACCAAACATGCCACGCCCACTGAATCGTGGCTTGCACAGAGCTGTGACTACCTGCTCTCCTATGAGGAGAAAACCTACAACCGGCAGACCCCCGTTTCCATTGTCAATTGGCCCACCCTCGATTACCTTGAGCACGACTCGGAGCGTGATGAGGAGGGAAAGAAAATCCGTGAGTACAACGACCGTACCACGGTGAACATCAACCATCTGGTGCTGGGCAAGAAGAGTAAGGCAGGTCTCTTTGGTTCCTACCACATCTACCCCAACTATCCGGACTTCATGAACAACGAACCCTCCTATGACCTCTACGCAGATGAGGAGGGAAGACTGCGCTACGGTGCTTACCTCAAGGAGTTTATGGATGGCCACAAGGCCTACCCTGCCGTGGTGGCAGAGTTCGGCATCGCCACCGGCATGGGCAACGCCCATACCAGTCCTGACGGCTACCATCATGGGGGACTTGACGAGAAGGCCCAGGCACAAGGCATCATCCGCATGTTCGAGGCGATGAAGAGAGAAGGCTACAGCGGAGGCATCATCTTCGAATGGATGGATGAGTGGGCTAAGAAGACATGGACCACAGAGCCCTTCATGGTGCCCTACGACAGACAGATTCTCTGGCACAACAGCATCGATCCTGAACAAAACTATGGCATACTCGCCTATGAGGCGGTCAAACCTGCGCGCAGTGGTGCCACCTATACCTCAAACTCGTTCATACAACGGGTGGAAGTCCGCAGTGATGCCAGCTTTCTCACCTTGGATATCTTACTTTCAAGGCCGCTGAACTTTGGAGCGGAGCAACTTCTGGTCGGCATCGATACGCTCTATAGGAATCGTGGTGAGCAGAAGTACTTGCCACAGTTGGACCATCTTTCCGAATCAGGCATGGAGTACCTTGTGGTGCTTGAAGACTTTGGCAGCTCACGCCTTTTGGCCATAGCAGAGGCAGACTACACCCGCCTGGGCTTCTCCACAGCCACTGCCCTCAAACAGGATGCGGCATTCCTGCCGATGAGAAAGCTCATCAACAAGCAGCGCTCCCTTGGAGATGGCACGCCCATCCCGGCCAAGTATGAGGATGCGAGCCATCTGCGATATGGGACTCTTGTAGGTTCTACCAACCACTGGACGATGGATGGCAACCACATCGAGGTACGTATTCCCTGGACCCGCATCAATGTGAGCGACCCTTCGTCTGCACAGGTGCTGGATGATGAACGCACCTTCTACAGCGACCCCTTGCGCGATCAACTCAGCACCAGTGCCACCGATGCGCTGATGATAAGCGTTGTGGCGGCAAACAAGGCGGGAAGCATCGTTCTTGATGCAACAAGCAACATCAGCTACACACTGCCGACCTGGAACCAGCCTGTCTACCAGGAACGTCTGAAAGCAAGCTATCCCCTGCTTGCAGCGTATTTTTCCGAGGAGCACGCACATGATTGACCTTACCAAACCCGTTCTCATTGCCCAAGACCTGTGGTGGGTGGGATCTGAAGGCACCTATGAGAACCTGCAATGCAACCCGTACCTTCTCATCAAGGATGGGTCGGGAATCCTTTTCGACCCCGGCAGCGCCCTTGATGGGAGAGAGGTCCTTGCAAAGACCATGAGCCTCATCCCCATGGACCGGCTAGAAGCCATTGTCCTCAGCCACCAGGACCCCGATCTCTGCTACGCTGTCTCCTTCTTTGAGGAAGCAGGCTTTGGAGGGGTGCTCTGTTGCCACGAGCGAGCTGCCTTGCTGCTCAAGCACTACGGCTTCAAGAGCACCTTCTACCTGGTCAACCATCACCAGTACTCCTACACCATGGAAAACGGAAGCTCCATCGGCTTCATTTTCACCCCGTACCTCCATTTTCCCGGAGCCATCATGAGCTATCTGCCTGAACAGAAGGCTCTGGTGAGCGGAGACCTTTTCGGCTCCATCACCGCAGATTGGCAACTCTACGCTGATGGATCCTACCTGGACGGCATGAAAGCCTTCCATGAAGTGTACATGCCCAGCCATGAGATACTCAAAGCCGCCATGGATGGTCTTGAAAGCTATTCAATTTCGCTCATCTGCCCGCAACACGGTTCCATCATTCGCAAGAATATCCAAGAGTACATCGACACGTTGAAAGAGATGCCTTGCGGACTCTTCTTGCAACCCCGCAAGCAGAATCTTCCCCTCGATCGAGGCCTTCGTGCCCTCCTCGACCAGGTGGTGACCCGACTGATAACCATTCACGGCCAGGAAGCTGTCCGCACCGCCTTCGAGCAGAGCCCCTTCACCATCAACACCAAGAAGAAGGTAATCAGCAAGACAAGCATCGGCGAGTCGGCACTGTGGGAGCAGTTCTTCACCTACCTTGAGCAGAAGAAGGGAGTAGGCTGGCTCACTTCCATCTCCTCCTTTGTCGAACTGCTCTCCAGGCAGTACGACCTGCCACTGCCTCTCTCGTTCTCCACCTTGGCAGTGAAAACCGAACAGCAGGCGTTGGAAAATGCCCAGGAATTGAGAGAAACACAGCAGCGGCTCAAGGAGCTTGAGGAGAGTCTGTTCCGCGACCCCGTGACAAACCTGTACAACAATGAGTTCTACCTCGCCTACCTGCAGAAAGCCCTCTACCAACTGGAGAAACAAGAGCACGGGCTTGCCATCCTCGTACTGGGCATCGACAACCTCGATCGCATCAATCTCGACTTCCAGAGCAGCGAAGGAGACCGCACCATGCGAATCCTGGCAGACCTTCTGGTACGCAATGTGGAGGATCATGTGCAGGTGTGCAGGCTCAGCGGGGGGCTCTTCAGCCTACTGTGCTCCTCGCTCAGCAGATCTCAGGCCATCGAGAGGGCCAACTCCCTGAGAAATCTCATTGCTTCGGAGGAGCGTTTCATTGTCCCGATTACGGTGTCCATGGGACTCTTCCACTCCGAGGAAATTCCTCCAGAACTGCGAAACGACAGTGCGGGAATCATCTCACTGGTCAACCAGACCACCCTTTTCAGGCTTAGGCTTGCACGAAAACAGGGAGGAGGCGTCCTCATCTCATCCTCTGAGAGCAAGGTTGGCAGTCGTTCGGCCTTCACCATCGTGCTGGTGGACAACCCAGGTTTCGACCGCGACCTGATCAAACAAGCGCTCGAGAAAGAGGGATATCGCGTCCTGGTCTGTTCCAATGGGCTGGAGGCAAAGCGCTTGGTCTCAGAATCTCCTCCCGACTTGATTGTCAGTGAGCTCTTGGTCCCCAAGCTCAGTGGCCTTACCTTACGCAAGGATCTGCTTGCCAGGCCCTCCTTGGGAAGAATTCCGTTCCTGCTTATGTCGGTGAACAAACAGGAACGCACGGTGAGCCGTGCCTATGAATTGAGTATTCGTCACTTCTTCTCCCGCCCGTTACCCTTGTATGAACTGATTGGCCTCATCAGGCTCATCAGTGAAAAGGGGGTTTGAGATGTCGTCCAACCTTGCCCTGATCATCACCTTCAGTGTCATAGGGGCGGACTTGTTGCTCATCCTCAGTCTCTTGGTCCTGCGCCTGGTCCGTACGGTTGCCACAAGAAAGCGCATCCAAACCGAGGGGATCTTGCTTGGCCAGCTTGGGGAAGGCACGCTCACCCTTGACAAGCTGCATCCTAAGCAACTGCTCAAGCTGTACACCCGATATGCTTCCTCTGTGGTCTTGCAAGAAGCACAGGAGATGCAAATCCAAGCATATCTTGTATCCACATCGCTCGTTGCCTCGCAGTTCAAGCATCTGCGCTCTCCTTTTGCACTCAGAAGGATCGAGGCTATCGCGCTTCTCAAGCGCTTGGCAAAGCATGAGAAGGTGAACCTTGCCTTGCTTGAGGCCCTCAAGCAAGAGAAGAGCCAGGTTGTGGTGCTCTATCTCTTTGAGGCCTTGGCCAAAGCAAAGGAACGCAAGGCCATTCTTCCCATGCTCATGCACCTCAGGAAGGCCACGCCTTGGATGGCAGGACGGTATCGCGCGTTGTTGGTGAGCTATGGAACCATGTTGCTTCCCTACCTCAAGAGTCGGCTCAAGAATGACAGGACCTACTTCTCCCTGCTTGTGGCACAGTATGCAAAGTCCTATCCCACCGAGGTGCTGAAAGAGTATCTCATCCGCCAAGCACAGGCAAAGAACATCCTCATCAGGAAAGCGGCTTTGGAAGTACTCTGCCTTCACTACCCAACAACCTTGCATACTCCCCCATTTCTGGAAAGCCCGTACCGAAGCACCCTTCCCTTTGTCATCAGGGCATACGCACAGCGGCAGGACAAGAACCTGCTTCCCGCCATACTCAAGTATGCAAAGCGCCTCGACATCCGCCAGCAACTTGTGCAGAGCATCAGCGAGATGGCCTATCGTGATCCAAGCCTCTTGGGTGATCTGCTTACCCTGTTTGAGAAAAAACGCTCAAAAAGTGAGGCGGAAGTGCTGTCGAAGGTACTCGACAACCGCCTCACCTACATTCTGGAATCACATCAGGGCCCCTTGGATGAGCGGCTCACCTCACTGGTAGCGAGTCTGGTAAACCAAGCGCACATCAGTGGTCTGGTACAGTTTCTCAACACAAACCAGGATAGCGGGAAGCAACAGGAACTGGGCAAGCTTATCAAGACCCTGGCCAAGCGGAGCAAGAATCTTAGGTTGCTTTTGCTCGCCTACCTTCACCCCTCGGTATTCCAAGCCCTCGAAATTCCCAAACCACCTGCGGTAAAGCAGGTTGCCAAGCCACATCAGGAGAAACCACAACGCTTGCTGCTGATACTCCTGCTCATCCTCACGCTCCTCATCTTCCCCCTGATCATCCTGGCCACCGAGTTGCCGAACCTGGTGGACCTCTCACTTCTCGAGCTGGTAAAGCTCTATGTGGTTCGGTTCAACTACCTGCTTGTTTTCTACTCGGTGACCATCAACGGCATCTACCTAGCCGTTCTCGGGGTCTCTTTGCGCGGGGCTGCAGTCCAGAACCGCCTGTGGCGGGCAAAGGACAAGCAGATGCTCTTCACCGATGGGCTCCTGCCCTCGGTCTCGATCATAGCCCCGGCATTCAACGAGGCGGCAAACATCATCGAGAGCACCAACAGCCTGCTCAACCAGCACTACCCCGATTTTGAGCTGATCGTAGTCAATGACGGCTCGAAGGATGATACGCTTGCCAAGCTCATCAGCTACTACAACCTGGAAAAGCGTGACCAATTGGTGCCCAAGCGTCTGAAAACCCGACCCCTGAGGGGCATCTACCGAAACAAGAACATCCCTAACCTGGTAGTGGTGGATAAGGTGAACGGGGGCAAGGCAGACTCGCTGAACCTAGGCCTGAACGTAGCTACCCGCGAGTTTTTCTGCGGCATCGATGCAGACAGCCTGCTTGAGTCCGATGCCCTCTTGCGTGCTGTCTCCGTCATGCTGGATCACCAGGTGCAGTCCATTGCAAGTGGGGGAAACATCTGCCCGATCAACGGCTGTGATGTGGAACTTGGATCCTTGGATGCAATAGCCCTTCCTCCCAAGTTCCTGGCCAGATTACAGAGCCTGGAGTATATTCGCTCCTTCATGACCGGACGCGTCGGTTGGGCAAAGATGAACCTGCTGCTGATCATAAGCGGGGCATTCGGGGTCTTCCATCGTGACCGTACCATCGCTACCGGCGGTTACCTCACAAAGAGCGGCAAATACCACAAGGACACGGTGGGAGAAGATATGGAACTGGTGGTGCGCCTCAGCCGCTACATGCGTGAGCGCCGCTTGCCCTATCGGGTGCAGTATGCAAGCAATGCAAACTGCTGGACCGAGGTTCCACAGAAGTGGAAGGTACTGCGCCGCCAGCGGGACCGCTGGCATCGCGGCCTGATCGACATCCTGCTCTTCCATAGCTCCATGATCGGCAACCCCAAGTTCGGAAGACTAGGTCTGATCGGGATGCCCTACTATTTCCTCTTTGAGTTGCTCGGCCCCTTTGTGGAGGCCCAGGGACTGCTGTTTGTCTTCATCGGGGCTTTGATGGGCTTGATAAACCTACCCATAGCCCTTGCCTTGTTCACTTCAACCATCCTGTTGGGTATCATGGTTTCTCTCTCTTCTCTCTTCATCAGTGAGTTTGACCGTGCGATCTATACCAACAAGGATATGCTCAGGCTCATCTGGATGGCAATCATTGAGAACTTCGGGGTTCGCCAGGTGATCAGCTTGTGGCGTGTCAGTGCATATTTCAGTGCAATGCGTAAGAATCGGGGGTGGGGAGCCCAGGTGCGTACCGGTTTCAAGGCCGCCAGCGCTCAAACGAAAACGCAGTGACCACCATGTGCACCGCTTCCTTTGGCTCCTTGCCTTGAAAGAGCCAGAGGTTGATGCGAAAGCGCGCTCGCCCTTCGCTCGGGGCATCTGGATAGCCCCACTGCTTGATCAGGTACGTTTCACTGCCAGGCTGGTCGGGATCAACCTGACCATGGTAAGAGGCAAAGCGCACCCCTTCGGGTGTCCACACGATTCGGTGGGTGGTGAGGTTGCCGCTGAGCTTGGGATCGAAGACGAGGATGCGTGAGGGATCGGTATACGGTTGTACTACGTACTGGAAGGTGGTGCCACTCTTTGCTCCCCAAGCCGCAAACTCGATGTCGATCTCTCGGTTATGCTCCTCAGGTGCGGTATCCCAGGTGAAGAAACCTGCCACCACATGAGGATCATAGTTGCGTGCATCAGTCTCCACGCTGAAGGTGTAGGTGCCGTATCCCACTCGTTCGCGTGTAAAAATCTCGCTTGCCCACCACACATCATTCTGCTTCTTTATCGTCAGGTGCAAGCCCCAATCGTCCACCCAAACTGAATCTTCGGTAGCCCGGTAGTAGTTGGGACCGGGAGCTGTGGGGGTGATGCTGCTCTTCAACCTCCAGGTAAGGCCCCCGAATTTCAGTTCCCTTGGCTGGGTACGCACCAAGGTAGGGGTCTCAGCAAAGAGCAGAGAGGGAAGCAAGAGAATCAGGCAAAGCGGTGCTAGGTGTTTGGTCATATCAGAACCTCCTGGTCAAGTCCAAAGCCTTCTGGACAAAGACATCGGTGGAGTAGTTCTCCACATTCAAAGCTGGAAGGGACCAAAGGTTGAGCTTTTCAAACAGAACGGCTTGGGGTCTTGAGGTCCTTATCGCAGTATAGCCCAGTCTCTTTGCAGCGGTGATGATCCTCTTGTCCCCTTCCCCATTGCCGAAAGGAAGAGCAAGTACGGTTACCTCTGCATGTGTCCATTCCTCAATCCTGGATTTCGACTCCTTCAGTTCCTGCACAATCTCCTCTTCGCTCAGTGACCCCATCATGCGGTGGGTCAGGCTGTGCGATTCGAAGTGAAAGAGCTTCTTTCCCCCCTCAGTCCGATAGTCGCTCATCTCCCTCACCTGTTCCCAGCTCATATAACCGACCTCACCGATGAAGTTCGGAACCAGAAAGATGGTTGCCTCCAACTCATATTGGCGAAAGAGCGGGTACACGATGCCGTACAGGGAGAGATCGCCATCATCGAAGGTGATGATGGCCAAATCGGTGGAGGGCTTATGGGTAACCAGATCCGTGAAGTTGGTGATCGTATAGTTGCGTTTCAGGTACGCCAGATCGTGCTCAAAATTATACAGGTCGCGGTTATAGATGTTTCCAGTACGTCCGAAGACGATATTGTGGTAGAGGACTACCAAAAGCTTGGGGTCGGTTCTGGTGGGCACCGGACTGGGTTGGTCAAGACCCGGGAGGGTCTGTACCAAGGTGCTGCCACGCTCGGTCGGACTCCAGTACCGAACAGGAGGTCTCTCCACAACCATCGGGGCACTCTGTTGCTCAGGCAGCACCTCAGCCGCCAAGGGATGCAGAGAAATGCTGAGTATCAAAAGCAGCAGCAGGCGTTTCATAGGGCGAACAACCGCAGCAGGAGAAAGAAAACAAACTGCACGATGACAATCAGGGTGGGTACCCGGTTGGTTGTCTTGAGCCTGTAGTGCTGGTAGAGATAAGCAAAAAGGAAGGCGATGCAAAACCATGCGATGTAGTTCTGCAAGGGGATGTCCCCTCCCGTCCATGTCCAGTAGTCGAAGGCGATGGCCACCGGTTCCATGACATAGTCGAACACTACGGTCAAAGTGGCGGTAACCAGGGCGACAAGAGGTTTGCTCTGTACATGGTCACCGACGATTTCCACCAAGCCGAGAATGATGATCGTCCAGTTGATGCCTATCAGAAGCGGAACTCCCAATACACTGAGACCCAAGGTAGGGCCGTAGGTGTAGGCTCCGAAAATGAGTGAGGTTGCTACCCCCACGATTTCCAATGTGAGGGTAACAAGGAACGTACCCAAGGCCCAAACCAGCAACGGCACACTCTTGGCTTTGGCTTCAAACCAGAACCCGAGGATGGAGGTGCCCAGGATGGAGAACGGGGTGAGCACAAGCATGAGCGGGAAGGTCGCATTGACAAGGTGCAAGACCACGCCAATCAGATAGAAGGGAACGAGGAGAAACAGGGTCAGGCGTTCTGTTTTCGAAAAAGTCTGCATGGCAAAGCCACTCCAAGGCTGTGGGCAAAGCCCCTGCTTAGGATCCTCGACGCATGCGGCTTTACCCGCTTTCGGAAGACAATCATGGGATCCAGGGCGATCTGTTGTGCTGTCCAACAGTACATATCCGCTGCTGTCATGATGGGAATGCGATACCTACGGGGTATGTAGCGGTACCCCTTCTGTGCCTCTTTCTGCCAAGTTTGGTAGCGTTTGATCTCAGTGCGGAGAAACGTGGCAAAGAGTTGCTGATGAACTGCGACATCTGCATACTCAAGGGAGGAGATCCCGCTTGTGTCCAGGGGAAGATAGCGCCTTCCCAGCTCATTGTCCTCCTGGATGTCCCGGATGAAATTGATGTACTGCATCGCCCTGCCCAGCATCGCTGCATAGGGAAAGGCGGCTTCTTCAAGATCCATGATCCTGGCCATATAAAGGCCGATGACCTCAGCCGAACCATAGATGTAGGTCAGGACCTCATCAAGGCTGTCGCAGGTTGGCTTGATCAGGTCGTGCTCCATCGAATCGAGGAAGGCCTCGGTCCAGGCAGGATCGAATTGCTTGCGCTTCTGCAACTCCAAGAAAGCATCGATGACGACATCTCCACTGGCCTCCCCCGTGGTGAGGGAAGTGGTATAGGCCTTGCGAAAGGCATGGAACAAGGCAGGGGCTACCGGTTGGGTATCCACCAGGTTGTCTGCCGTCCTGACAAAGCCGTAGAGGGCATAGACATCTTTGCGTACTGCAGGCGGAAAGAAACGAGAGCTGAAGTAGTACGTCTTGCTCCCGCTGCGGAAAATCTGTTCGTGTTTCTCAGCGACCATATGTCTCTTGGATATCCTTGGCTATCAGTTCACTTGCGATGAGTACCATCGGCACTCCAACTCCCGGATGGGTGTACTGTCCGGTGTAATAGAGGTTCTTCACCTGCTTGCTCTGGTGGCGGGGACGGAAAACCGCTGTTTGCATCAGGGTATGGCTGAGTCCAAGAGCAGTGCCCTGGTAGGCATGATAGTCCTGGATGAAATCGCGATGGGTATAGAGACGCTTGACCAAAATGTCCTTGCCAAGGTCCTCCCCGGTAACTTCCTTCACGTGCTCAACAAGGTGGAGGAAGTACTCCTCCCGCTGCTCATCGGTGTCTGCAAGACCGGGGGCCACCGGGACCAAAAGAAAAACATTCTCACACCCTTGGGGAGCGGAAGTCGGGTCGGTCTTGGTGATGCAACTGAGATAGAAGCAAGGAGAGTCCGGCCAAGCGGGGTTCTTGAAGATGGTATCGAAGTGTCCGCCCCACTCCTTGGCAAAGTAGAGGTTGTGGTGCTCCAGATTCTTCAATTTCCGACCGATTCCCAAGTACGCGATGAACATCGAGGGGGCTACTACGCGCTTCTTCCAGTAGGAATCAGTATAGGTACGCTCGACCTTCTCCAGCAAAGTCGACTCGGTGTGCTCATAGTCAGCGGAGCTGATGATGACATCCGCTTCATACGTGCCCTTGGCCGTTTCCACCCCTACAGCCTTGCCGTCCTTGGTAAGGATGCGTTTTACCTCGGCATTGGTAACCAGCTCTACCCCAAGCTCTCTGCACAGCTGTGCAAACCCTTCGGCAGCCCCTGCCATCCCTTTCTGAGGGAAGAACACCCCCAGCTTGAGATCCACATGGCTCATGATGGAGTAGATTGCAGGCGCTTGGGCGGGATCGGTACCAAGAAACACCATGGCGTACTCGAGGATCTGCTTGGCCCGTCGGTCGCTGACATACCCGCTGACAAAATGATCAAGCTTGTTCAGCACCCCGAGGCGCAACCCTTCGGTCATCAGCCTTCTGTTGAAGAACTGACCAATATGCTTGTAGTCACGATAGAGGAAATCCTCCATCGCCACCTCATACTTGTAGGTGGACTGCTCCATGTACTCTTGCAGTGCCGCTCCACCGCCCTTCTCGAAGGATTCGAACAACTCCATGTTCTCCTCAAAACGCGGGGTAAGCTCTGCCGTCTCCCCTTCACCGTAGAAGACTTTGTAGTAGGGATCGAGAGGGCTGAGGTCAAAGTAGGAAGAACGTTTCTTGCCAAACAGGCTGAAGTAGCGCTCAAACACCTCAGGCATGAGATACCAAGAGGGTCCCATATCGAAGGTAAACCCATCCTTGTGCCAATAGCGTGCCCGTCCGCCAAGCTGATCATTCTTTTCGACCAACGTGACACTCCACCCATCACGGGCAAGGAGAGCCGCTGCACTGAGGCCGCCAAAGCCTCCTCCGATGACAAGTGCTGTTTTTCCCATACCCGAAGCGTAGGGGGTTTAGAGCGGAAAATCAAGAAGGAAATGAGCCCCCTTCTTTAAAAAGAATCATTCCGAACAAGAAGATTCTGCTTGTTCGGCCAGCACAGAATGAGTATGCTCACACCAAGGAGAACCTGAGATGATACTCGACCAACTGACCAACCTTCACCGCTACATTCCCGCTCTTCCCGCCCTTGAAACGGTTGCATCGATTCTTGCAAGCGGAGTGCTGAAAACCCAGGAATTCGGTAGCTACAAGACCGAGGACCCACGTGTGCGCTACAACCTTTTCACCTATACCACCGAAAAACAGGCTGCCGAGGTCTATGAGGTGCATCAGAAGGAGATCGATGTACAGATTCTTCTTTCAGGCCATGAACGCATGGAAATCGCAGATTCCACCACCCTTTCAGCAACCCAGCCGTACGATGAGACAAAGGATGCCCTCTTCGGCCCGGCACAGAGCATGGTCACCTTCCATGCAAACCCTTCGGTCTTCGCCCTCTTCTTTCCCGGTGAGCCCCACGGGCCGAACCTCATCGACACAGAAAGCAGCACCGTGGTGAAGGTGGTCTTCAAGGTGCTGGCCGAGTAGGGAGTACATTTGGTTCAATGTTTGTCTTGCGGGTTTCACGACTTCTGATAGATGACGATACCGACACGATCGATATGCGCCAACAATTCAGGGTTGTCAATTTCTGCCCATGAGGAAATATCAAAGGAGTAGGGAAGGAGCAGATCATCGATATCTTCTGCAAGCTTGCCCACCAAGGTATCCTTGACCTGTTCTCCTTTGATGGTTATGTCGATATCTGAACCTGGGCGGTACGTTCCTTTTGCACGAGACCCATACAGCACTACAGAATCAATTTCCTTGTATGATCTGAATATGATATTCAGTTGCTCGAGAATTCCAGGTCTTAGGCCGAATGCATTCGGATCATGTTCCGACTTCATGTGCAAGGCCCTCAAATGTATGCTGCAGTTCTTTGAATGCGTGGATATAGGTTGTGATGACACGATCAACAATTGCAGTGGCAATCGCAATGTTGTAAGTATGGCTGCTTTGATTGCAGTCTCGTATCATCTGCATCCAGGTCTCGCCATCTGCGATCAACCCTACAGCAAAAGCCTCGCGAACCGTATCTTTCGAACCATACAAATGCGATGTCCCCTGGTCTTTGAGATAATCACGCAGCACATTCCAGCTCAACTCGTGGGTGTATTCGAAGGATTGTATCATCCCTTGTTGCTCCAATGCACTCAAAGGCCGTTGGTTTGCCAACGAGACGGCGGCATCCAATTGTTCGAGAGCCCGAGAGTAATTCGATAAACGCTGAATCCAACGGATATCCTGCTGTACTTCCATGTGCTTTTATCTCCTGCATGCAAGTATCGCATGAAAACAGGCTTCTCTCAATTGGCATATTCCGTTTGCTGGAACAAGGTGTGTTGTTGGTCTTCAAGGTACTTGCTGATCAGGGAGTACATTTGGTTCGCTTTTTTCGCTCTCCCATCATATGATGCAACCATGCACACCAATCTGGGCAAAGACAACCTCTCCTCCTTGCTGGCCAAACTGAGCATTCCCTCGATGATAGCGCTATTCTCCGCATCGCTGTACACCATCGCCGACACCATCTTCCTTGGTCGTGCAGTGGGAGCGACAGCACTGGCAGGGCTTGGCTTTGCCTCTCCCATCCAACTGTTTTTGGTGGCATTTGCCCAACTCTTTGGAGCAGGAGCTGCTTCAGTTATCAGCCGGGCATTGGGAAAGGGAGACCAGGATCGGGCAAATCGGGCATTCAGCACATCAGCTGTCACCCTGCTTGGGGTGACAGCCATCTTTGCTCTCTTCTTTCTCACACTTCCTTCGCTGGTGCTCTCCTGGTTCGGTCCTCAAGGACAGACTTCAGAACAGGCCTTGCGCTACCTGTCCGCCCTCCTGCCCTTCACTCCGTTCTTCACTGCAAGCACCTTTCTCTCCGCCATGCTCAGGTCAGAGGGAAAGGCGGGCAAGGCCCTGCTCCTGCTGTTGATCGGCAATACAGTGAACATTGTCCTGGACAGCTTCTTCATCCTTTCCTTGGATTTGGGCATCCAAGGAGCTGCTCTTGCAACCGGGTCGGGACATCTGGTCGCAGTCGCCTATGGTCTGTATGCATTGACGGGCAGAAAGGGAACGTTTTCTTGGAAAAAGCCCTTCTTTTGCCTCTTGCGAGAGATTCTCCCCCTCGGGTTGCCTTCCTGGATCCGCCAAGTGGGGACCGGAGCCGTCATCGCCTTGGTGAACTCACTGCTGCTGACCAAGGCAGGCTCTGATGCGGTCGCTTCCTACACCCTCATCACCCAAGTAACCATGCTCTGCTACCTGCCCCTTTCAGCACTGGTCATGGGCTTCTCCCCTATCGCCGGCTACAGTTATGGGTCGAACAACACCAAGCGCTTGGTTTCTCTCCTCAAGCTCTCTATCACAGTACAGCTAGCCCTCGGGCTGTTCATTCTTTTGGGTCTGCAGATTTTTGCTGCTCCCATCCTCACTCTGTTCACCAAGGATGCAACCCTGGTCAACGCTACGCTTACACCACTGCGCATAGTACTCTCCACTCTTATGTTGGTGGGAATCCAAACATTGGGAGCCTCCTACTTTCAGAGTATCGGCAAGAGCCTTGTCAGTTTGTTGCTCTGGACCAGCCGCCAGTTCTTATTGCTCATACCTTTGGTGCTTTTGCTCTCAACACGTTTTGGAAGCTTGGGAATCTGGATTTCCTTCCCCCTCTCCGATCTTCTTTCGGTCATCCTGACCATAGCTTTCTTGCGTCGGGAGCTGCATACCCTACAAAAATTCTGACACTATAATAATTTTTGTTTGACAAGGAGCAAAACCCATGCAACCATTAACCTGTATGACAGCTTTACAGCTAAACAGATTTGTTCTCAGCAGACGCTGAGAAACCTCGACCATTGTTATGCCGCTATGCGGTCCGTAGGAGGAGACAATGAAAAAAGTAATCATCACCCTGCTCATGGCAGCCCTGGTACTTCCCATGGCTTTCGCCCAAGCTTCCACCGAAGTGAAGCCCGTTGAACTGGTCTACACGATGACCGCAGTCCCCACCGATGCACATGC